>Ga0302138_10000711_pt1 | contig 16999 bp, 20 predicted proteins | sample CBN3_321_MG_FD_203110 | JGI IMG/M metagenome (GOLD analysis project Ga0302138, IMG submission 203110) | Marine microbial communities from Western Arctic Ocean, Canada - CBN3_surface | ecosystem: Environmental > Aquatic > Marine > Oceanic | place: Canada: Western Arctic Ocean | collected 2017-09-15 | reverse complement strand
TTTATTTTTCGGACCTCCCCCCCACCCCTTTTTTTAAATTATACAAAATTATACAAAATTATACAAAAATTATACAAAAATTATACGAAATTATACGAAATTATACAAATAAAATTATACAAAATTATACAAAATTATACAAAATTATACATTTTTACGAAAAATAATAAGTATTTAAAATTTAAATATTATATAAAATATAATGGTTAATTACGAATGTAAACGCTGTGGATATATAACAAAACATAAGGGTAGTTTCATAAATCACTTGGAACGCAAAAATATATGTGCTCCATTACTTGAAGACATTAGTATAGAAACTATATATAAAAAGTATAATTTAAAAAAATTTAGTAAACAGCACCTAAACAGCACCCAAACAGCACCTTTTGACACCCAAACTAAAAAAACGGGGTGTTGTAAAACAGCACCCAAACAGCACCCAAATAGCACCCAACCAGCACCCAAACAGCACCTTTTGGCACCCAAAAAAAATATATGTTATTTTTGTGAAAAATTGTTCACTCGAAAAACAGGATTGACAAAACATCTAAAATGCTGTAAACAAAAAAAAATATTTGAAGATGAAAAAGATATGAAAATAGAAGTTTTGGAAAAGGAAAAAGATAAAATTGTGAAGGAATACGATGGACTTAAAGATAGAATCGAGGATATCTTAATAGAATTAACTAGAAATGGTGTAAATACAACAAATAATAACACAACAAATAGTCATAATACAATTCATAATACAATTAATATAAATAACTATGGAAATGAAAATACAGATTATTTGAAAAGTGAATATTTGAACAATTTATTACAAGGAGCATTTACGGCAATACCAAAATTAATAGAAAATATTCATTTTAATCCAAAACATCCTGAAAATCATAATATAAAAATAACAAATAAAAAAGAGGCATATATAAAAGTAAGAAAAAATGATAAATGGGAACTTCAAGATAAAAAAGAAACATTGGAAACATTGGTAGATAATAAATATTATTTATTGGAAGACCATTATGCAACTGTTGAAGATAAGAATAATTTATCAAATCATACTAAAATTGTGATGGAGAAATTTCGCAATGAATTTGGTGAAAATAAAGATTTACATAAAGATATTCAAAAAAAAAGTGAAATGATAATATTAAATAATAGTTAAATTATACATAAATTAAATATATTTAAAATTGAAATATTTAAATTTATATATAACTATATGTCATTTGACGCCCAAAAATATGAAGGTGGGTTATGTGGACTGCAAAATTTTGGGGCAACATGTTATTTAAATAGTGTATTACAGGCATTATTTAATAATAATTATTTAGTTAAGTATATATTGGATAATAAGTATATATTAAATGGTGATTTTGAAGAACAAATATTAATAAAAGAATTGGAGGAATTATTGGAAATAGTATGGGGCCAAAATTGTATAATAGCACCAAAAAAATTTGTATCAGAATTTTCACATATTGAAAAAATGAATTTAAACGAACAAAACGACCCAGATGAGTATTATGAAAAAATAATAACACGGTTATATGAGGAAACTTGTATAGAAATGGGTGAAACAAATAATAAACAGTGGGATTTAAATTTTAAAAACAAACACAGTTATATAAATAATGAATTCTACGGTCAATATAAATCAGAAATCCAATGTTTAAAATGTAATCATAGTTCATTATCATATAACCCGTATATTACATTAAAATTAGAAGTTGTTGATACAACAATGATAAACTGTTTAAAATCGCATTTATCTTGGGAAAATGATATTACATATACATGTAATAAATGTAAAAAAGAGAATCATTCAAAAAAAAGATTTACTTTATTAAAAGTACCAAATGTATTTGTTATAACATTAAAAAGATATACAAATTTTGGAGAGAAAAAAAATGATATAATAGAATATCCCGCATTATTTGAAATAGATAATATAAAATTGGAGTTATATTCTATAATAGTTCATTCTGGAAATCATTTATATTGTGGTCATTATACAAGTTATGTAAAATATTTGAAAAATAATAAATGGTATCATATTGATGATGATAATATTGAAGAAGTTGATATTAATAGTATAGATAAATCCGATGTATATATGTTATTTTATAAAAAAATAACTTAAATATAGTATTACTTATTAGTTGAGATAAATAGTATAATTAGTATAATTAATAATATTTATCTATAATATATTTTGATTTTTTTAGATGTATTTGTTGTATCAATAATAATAAATTGTATATTAATACGGAATATGTATGACTTATATTATTTGTATTTATATTAATACTTGTAATATCCCATTTATCGGTATTAAACTTTAACTGGGATGAAATATATAATTTAATTTTTGTATTTATATTAATTAATGTATTTGATTTTTTAATATATTTAAAAATATGAAACAATATTTCATCTGGTAGACAGTTCGTTGATTTACTGTTTATACTAATAAACCAATTAAATATTGGATGTATATAAAATGTGGAAGATATTGAACCAATGTCATGTTGTCTCGTATTATCAAATCTCGATAATATAATCTGGTTATTATGCTTAGTATTAAAATCAATGACACTAGAGTTAAATACCGACATTACAATAATATTAAAAAAAAATCAATTTATAATTCTTTTATATATATATTAAATAAATTTAGATAAATTTAGATAAGATGTTTTCTAAAAGTAAAAGACCATCGTGGTGATTTAATTTTTTTTTCAACCGGAATCCCATGTTTAAATTCATTTTGAAAATCTCCACCCATATGAATAATACTACTACTTTCAGTAGGAACATCTATTATTTTTTTATTAGTTTTTTTACATTTAATTCTAAATTTTCTTACAGAACCATATGATAATGAAATTACACCAATATTTGATAACCCTTTTTCATCATCGCTATGGTCTCCAATATAATCTGTTCCATTTTCATAATAATTAACAAGAATACCATTAAAATCACTATTAAACATTGTATTAATAGTATGTAATAATTCGGATAATGATGGTGTTAATGTTTGTGATTTCGCACATTGATTAGAATAAAAATATCCAATACTTTCATTAGAAAAAAACCCTATAGAACGGTTTTGATTACATTGACGTCCAAAAACAATAATAGAAGGACGTATAATTAATTTGTTTTGAATATCTTGAATACAATTTTGTATAAGTTTAATGTTTTGAAATTTATATGTATTAAGAAATGATGTATTTGTAGATATATGGGTTTCCATTGTAAAAAAAAAATAATAAATCAATTTTTAATTATTTTTGTATTCTAATAATTCTAAAATAATATATATATATATATATATATATATATAATATGGATGATTTTAAAAAAAAATATTTAAAATATAAAGAAAAATATATAAATAAGTTAAAACAATCTGGTGGTAAAAATGATAAATATTTAAGTGTTTATAATAAGGAAGTTATTAAATTAAAAAAAAAATATAAAAATATTCGTATGTGTTGCGATGATAAAAAAACATTAAATGCTTTATTAAAAGATATACATGAAGTGATTAAAATGGATGAATTGGAATCTAATTTAGGGAAATTAAATAAACATTTAGATACTAAAATAACAGATAAATCAAAAAAACAAATGATGAATAATTTTTTACGTATATTTTTAGATGATGATTTATTTACAAAAAAAGAAAAAATAGAACAATTAAAAAAGTATTTTTCTAAAAATACAGATATAAAATTTAAGGAAAAATGTTCCGAATTAGGTGAAACTATTTCAAATAATTGGAATACACGTTTTTATAAACATAAAACAAATAAAAAAAGAATTATTAAAGAAAAAAAAATAACATATTATAACATTAAATCGGATGGTAATTATGATTTAGTATCCAGTTTACTAGATGAAATTAAAATATATAAAAGATTAGAAAATACGTCATTTATTGCTAAATTATTAGATTATTATATATGTGAAAAAAATGAGGACTTGATGCTTTATATGGAAATTGAAAATAAAGGTATTCCATTATCAAAATGGTTTGAAGAAGATAATATGTTAACAGAAAATCATAAGAAAATAATTATGAATTTAATGATAGAATTACATAAATTAAATATTATTTATAATAATAGGTTTGATTCAGATAATTTATTAGTGGATACAAAAAGTACACCATTTAAATTTTATATAAATAATTTTGAATATAGTGATACTAAAGCTCATATTTTTACAAAAGCTAAAAAAAATGATATAATATCTTTAAAATGGATATTAGAATGGTCTAGTATGTTTGATGAGAATACATTAATAAGTTTAATTATATGTGATTGTGGTATTAAATTTACTTTTTGATTTATTAATTATTTTTATATTCCAATAATAATTTTAATAAAATAGATTCTTGCTGGGTACAATTTTTTAATTTACTTTTACCATAATGTTTTATTTTATTAACAAACGCACTAGGATCATATTTAACATCTTCTAATATATCATTCGATATATAACTTTTTTTACAAATAGCACGTGTATTATTTAACTGTTCAGCCACCAAATCAACTGTTTTATTGATGAGTTTATTTAATTTACTATCTGAAAGTTCATCTAAATTATCGGTTTTTTTTAATTCTAATAAGTCAGAATAAAGATATTTAATAATATATTCATTAGCAGTCCATGTTCTAAAATTTTTAGCAGAAAAATCGCCATATTGTTTAAGAAAGTCATTCACATGACAACTTGTAATTGTATATGTGTTATTATTACAACCATAATATTTGAAAAAACTATCATTTTTTTTTGGTTTAAATTCTTTTTCCATAGAACGAAATAAACTAATCATATGGGGTTCTTTAAATTTACAACTATTTTCAACACCCTTTTTACCAATAAAATCAATGTAAATACTAGTAGTTTTAATAATAATGTGTTTTTTCTCTAAAGTAGTAATACCGTAACTAGCATTATCTTGTTTATATTTCTCGTTTCCTACACGAAGATGGCATTTATCAATAATATGAATTATAAATGCTGTAGTTTTTTCTATATCCCATATACGTTTTCTTAATAGTTTATCAATATCCGTACGTATAGTATTAATTTTTTTGCCAAATTTAATTAGTGTATCATAATATTTAATATCGGACTGTTCTTGGATAAATTCTGTATTATACTTATATTGTTTGCGACCCTTATCATCATAGCCAGTACATTGAACCTTATCTTTTGGATTATTAGCAATTTGAACATTAATCCAGGCTGGTGGAATAACTAGTTTTTTTATTCGGTCTAATAGTTTAACATCATTTATAATTTTATTTTTTTTAACAAAATAAAAGTTTTTCCCCTTTTTTTTTCTGACAATATCCATATTATATGGATATATATTTTTACTCATTTTTATTTTTTAAATTAGAATGAATTTCTTTACCCAAAGCTCCCAATGTTTCATTTATGGATGCCTCAATATCTTCTTCAATATCTTCTTCAATATCTTCTACAAAATCTTCTCCAATATTTGATTTTATATTTTCTGGGATATTTTCTGTAATATTATTTTCAATTGAAGTTCTTAAATGTGAATTATTAAAATTTTGTTTAAAAGTTTGCTTGACTGATTGTATTGCTTCATTACGTGCTTGTGGAATATTATCTAAATTAATTACAACATCGTCATTTTTATCATATTTTCTACTTGATTTAGAATTATATCTATTTGTTCTATTTTTCCTACTTGATTTAAGAGGAGGAGAAACAGGTGATCTTGGTGTATTATCACTATCACTTTCATCAAAATCACTATTATTTGGAGATTGTATATTTGCGGGACTAGGTTCATGAGTTTTATCGTCATTATCTGTAAATTCAGCGATAACTTGTAATTTTTTAATTTTTTCGACCTCATTCCAAAATAATACCCAATTTTCAATATGTGTTTTTGAACTAAACATATCAGATAATTCAAAATATTTCCAACCAATTGCTTTTAATTTTTCAGCTGTAACCGCATACATAACATATTTCCTATCAAGGGAAAACATTGATATTAAGTTATTTGAAATCATAACTCCTAAAGAAGTTGCAATTGCGGCCCAAAATATTTCATCTTTATATGCCGCAACAGATTCATTATTTTGAATTGTTTGTAATGTAGGAAGAATCATAGACCCAACAGAAATAATTAACCTACAAATATTATATTTGTTATTAACATCGATTGCATAGTTTTCGTAATAAATAACTAATTTTGTATAGCGTTTTTTGAGAATATTTCTCCTATATTTACTTAATTTAATATTATCAATTAATGGATTAACACGCTTTTCAAATTCATCCAAATTACATTCAAACCATCTCGTACTTTCCAATGAAGGTTTTTTAGTGTCTGAATAACTTAGACAACCACCCATATAATTATAAATACACAATTAAATCTTTAAATTAAAGACAATTATAAATAATATTTATGTAAAATTGATTTTTTTAAATTAATTATATAATTATTATTATAATGAAAACCTATCTATTCATTGATTTATCGTATTTTATATTTTATTTATATTATGCAAAAAAAAAATATTTTGAATTTCAAAAAAAAGATATTACAGATTTAATAAACAATCAAGAATTTTTAGATAATTTTGCTAATTTTGATTTAAAAATAAAACAAATAAAAAAAAATTTAAAATTACCCGAAGATGTGATAATTATATTTGCTCGTGATTGTAGAAGATCTGAAATTTGGAGAAATGAAATTTATCCACAATATAAACAGTCGCGTAAAGTAAATAATGAAGTAGGTGACTTCTTTGCTTATGTATATAATAATCTAATTGAAAAATATACATATTTGGAAAATGAACGTTGTGAAGCGGATGATATAGTAGGTGTATTAACTAAAAAATTATATAAGGATAATAAGGTATATATAATAACTGGAGATCATGATTATTTACAGTTATTATATAATGATAATGTACAAATATATACAATGAAAATGAAAAGTTTGAGAGAAAAATCTTCAGGTGATAGATATACGGATTTAATGATGAAGATATTAACGGGTGATAATTCTGATAATATATTTGCAATCCATACAAAATTAGGCCCAAAAACGGCAATTAAATATATACAAAATGAAGATATATTAATTAAAAAATGTGAAGATGAAACTATTAGTAAAAATTTAGAAAGAAATAAAATATTGATTGATATGGACAATATTCCTGAAAAATATAAAAAAACTATTATAGATAAATTTGAGAACTTAAATCTATAATTAATATATAATAAGGATTATAATATAAATAATAAGGATTATAATATAAATAATAATTTATTTAATATATGAAAATTATGAAAATTATAAAAAAAATAAATAATATAGTTTTAAGTTTTTTTTTGTTATAATAATGTATATGAAATTAACATTTACAAAAAATCAATATGAATCAAATTATGGAATGATAACATATATTTGGGGTCCACTATTATGGCATTTTCTCCACATAATATCATTTAATTATCCTGTAAATCCAACAGAATATAATGAAAAAAATAATTTAATTAAGAACCAAATAGAAAATTCATATTATTATTTTATATTTTTATTACAATTTTTATTACCATGTAAATCTTGTAGAGATAATTTAAAAAAAAATCTTGAAGGGTTAAATTTTTTTAAAAATAAATCACATATAATGAAAAATAGAGACACATTTTCAAGATTTATGTATAATTTACATGAAAGTGTAAATAAGATGTTAAAAAAAGAATCCAAATTAAGTTATGAAGAAGTTAGAGATTTTTATGAACATTTTAGAGCAGATTGTTCTGTAAAAAATAAAACTAATGCACATATAGGTTGTGACAAGTTAGAACATAATAGTAATAAAAGGGTTAAACCAAAAACAGTAATATATTTTGTACCATTTGAAAAAAAAATAAAAACTACAAAAGTTCATAAGAAATGTAAGATAATGTGTATTCATAATAACTAATTTATAGAATGTAATGAATCTAAATTATTTAAATTTACACCATTAATTTTGTTTGTATTACTCATACCAGTAGCGTCAATATCTTGTTCTAATTTATTAGTGGAATCTTTAATAAATCTATTTTGAAATGTATTAATCATATCAGTATTTACCATAGATATATCTCTATTATTTCCATAATTATCAAAATTAGAAAATAAATTATCATATCCCATTAAATCCGTTTTGTTCATATCTTGAGTTAAAATATCATTTTTTTTTGAAGTTTCTGTATTAAAATTCATATATGAAAATTGGTCTATATTTTGTGTTGTATTATCACTAAAATTATTATTCATATCATTATTATTCATATCATTATTATTCATATTTTTTTTCTTATTATTTTCCATAAATTTATTTGTATAACCCTTTAATGAATCATTTTCAGACATAAGGGATGACCCAATTGTTAAAACATCGTTACCTGTTGGAGAATTAGGATTAGCAAATTGTTTTATATTTGAAGGAGACATATGACCCGAACCAGTGTCACCTATAGACATTGTAGTATCATTATTATTATCTGGTTTTTGCATACCCATATGACCCATTTTTTGTGGTCCTTTATTTTGTGAAATCTGATTTGACATTATATATTTATATTATATATTTATTTAAAAAAATAGTTATTTAAAAAAATAGTTATAGAAATAATATAATTAAAAATGTTATCCGAACCATATAATTTTACCGAAAATGATTTAGATAAAAACAAGAATGATTTGGAAGATAATATACATGAATTTGAGGAAGGTGGGTTATGTATATTAAATGTAAATGATAAAATAAAAAAATATACTGTAAATAAGATATTGGGAGAAGGATCATATTCATCGGTGTGGGAGGCAAGTCTAAACGATAACAAATATGCTATAAAAATAACAAAATCGGATAAATCGGATGAAGAGATTGGACAAAATGAAATAAAAATATTAAAGAAATTAGGTAAATCTCCATATATAATAAATATGGAAGATTCATTCATATTTAAAAATAATAATAATAATAATAATGCAAAACACTTGTGCATGGTAATAGATATAATGGGTTGTGATTTACATATATTAAAAAGATTATTTAAATATAGTGATGGAGAGAGTGAAGATTCTGAGTCAGATGGTTCTTCTATTGTGCGATGTTTACCACATTGTTTATCAAAAAAAATAACATATCAGATATTGGATGGTTTGAAACATATACATAGTAAAAATATAATTCATACTGATATAAAATTAGATAATATATTGATAGAAAATAGTATTGAAACAATAAAATATAATAAGGATATTAACATAAAAATATGCGATTTCGGTACTTCCCATTATACAAATGAAAAATGTAATTTTGGAATAGGTACAATTGATTATAGTGCACCAGAATGTATAATAGGGTTACCATATGGAACAGGAATTGATGTATGGGCGGTTGGTTGCATCGTATTTGAGCTAATAACAGGTGTATGTCTATTTGATTATTCAAGATATTATGAAGATGGTTCAGACTGTTCTAGTGGTTTTTCTTCTGAATCATATGAAAATGAAAATGATAAAACCCAAATAGAGTTTCTATTATTATGTATGATGAAAGTAATATTAGGGGGATTTCCTGGAAAAATATTTAAGAAAGGTAAATATTATGAAAATTATTTTGATTATAAAGGAAGACTAAGATTCACTCCACTATTTTTAGAAGAAGATACTATTTTAAATGTATTAGTCGATGAATTCCATTTTGAAAATGATGAATCCGAAAATATAAACAGGTTTTTAGTAAAATTATTATCAATAGACCCAGATAAAAGAAGTGATGTAGGAGAATTATTAAAAGATAAATGGTTAATTGATAGATGTGAATAAGTTTAAAATGTAAATAATAAATATTGGTTGTAATATGGATAATAATAATTTATGTATAATTTGTCACGAAGATATTGAAAATGAAACAGACCGATATATATTAGAATGTGGGCATAATTATCATTGTAAATGTATAATGACTTGGTTTAGGAATAAGCATGATAATTGTCCATTATGTAATGATAAGAATTTTAAACAAATCAATCCGTCATTTACAAGAATAAATACAATCAAACAGGTAAAAAATTTGGGACGACGCAAGAATTGTCCAATATTTATAAAAAAAATATTAGATAAAATAAAAAAAATGGAGTTAAAATATAGTTTACATAAAAAAGAATTAAAATTATTTGAAAAAACATATAGACTTTTTTTAAATAATTATAAAAACTTGAAAAAAAAAATATATATATGTGGACGTAAGATACGCATGGAAAATGCAAATTTAGTAGGAGTATCTCAAGTCAATCCAATATATATTATAACTAAAAAAAAATAGTTTAAATATTTATATATAAAATATATATAAAATATATATAAAAATACATATACATTAAAATAATGGGAAATTCTATATTTAGTTTAACAGAGGAATTAAGTAAAAGTATTCCAAGAATAAAAAATAGAATTGAGAGTAAAATTTTTATGATTGCATGTTTTTTTATATTATTACTAAAAATGTTTAATATAATAACATTTAACCAATTTTTCTGTTTATTTATGTTTTATATATTTTGGATGAATTTTAGTATATTATTTAATACAACTGTTTATAATAAGATTGAAAAAAAAATCTAAAATTAATTAATTAAAATGGAGCATACTGTTGTCTATTTGAGAATCCACTAATATTAATATGACCACCTGTTGTTGTTGGTGTTGTTGTTGCTGTTGCTGCTGTTGCTGCTGTTGCTGTTGTTGTTGTTGTTGCTGTTGTTGTTTCTGCTCCTGTGTCTGTTACTGGTGCTACTGTTGTTGTTTCTGCTCCTGTGTCTGTTGATGCTACTTGTGCTGCTGGTGCTGCTACTTGTGCTGCTGGTGCTGCTGCTGGTGCTGCTGCTGGGGTGGGCGTTGGTGCTGCTGCTGCTGGTGCTGCTGCTGCTGCTGCTGGTTCTGCTGGTGCTGCTGGTGCTGCTGGTGCTGCTGGTGGTGCTGGTGCTGCTGGTGCTTCTGCTGTATCTGCTGCGGCTATTGCTGCTGCTTCTACTGCTGCTTCTGCTGCTTCTGCTGCTGCTTCTGCTGCTGCTTCATCTGCCTCTGCTGCTGCTGTTTCATCTGCCTCTGCTGCTGCCTCTGCTGCTGCCTCTGCTGCTGCTGCTTCATCTGCCTCTGCTTGTTCATTCGCGTCAGCTTTCGCTTGTGCTTGTGCTATTGATGCTTCGGCGGCTTCTGCTTCTGCTTCTGTTTCGGCAAATGATTTCATTTCTGCTTCTAATGGATTTGTAAATAATACATTATCACCACAACTGGTAATTCGTTCCTTTAAATCTTTTAACATATCGGTTGCGGTGTAAACTTCCTTTAAATCAATACTACATTTATTAATGGTTGAACTTGTTGCATCTACTTCTTCTTGTGCCAAAGATTGTGCGAGTAATGCATCGGAAAGAGCTTTACTGACGGCGGTTGGTACAACACTACCTGAATCATCGACGGCCTGTTGTGCCCTCATGACATCTTCATTTTTTTTTTCTAATATTTTTGTTTTATCTAAAAGTTTTTGTTTAAGACTCCCACCACTAAAAAGTACAGAACTATTATCAGAATATAAATAAAATATAATCATAAATAATAAAATTAAAAACGAAAAAATTTTAAATTGGTTATCTAACATTCTTTATATTATATATATAATAAAATTTTTTTTTATATATATAAATGTATTTAATAAAAAGAGAATGAATATATATAATGGAAATAATTATAGACAATAGAGAAAACAGTTTGATAAAATTGTTGGAAGAAAATGAAATAGTATTTATAAAAAAAAATCTAGAAATAGGAGATATTCAATTTATAGAAAATGATGAAATAATATATATAATAGAAAGAAAAACAATAAATGACTTAGGTGCATCTATCAAAGATGGAAGATATAAAGAACAAAAAATGAGATTATTATCAAATCATAGTGATAATATTTATTATATAATAGAAGGGAATATAGATGATTGTACAACATTAAATAGAAAAGCGTTATTAGGGAGTATAATAAATATGAGCTTCCGTGATAATATAAAAGTAATTAATAGTAATAATATAAATGACACATATGATATAATATTACAGATTCAAAAAAAATATAATGATGGTAAATTTAAAAAAATAGAAACAACTAAAGAGAATTATATATCCGCGATAAAAACAAATAAAAAAGAAAATATGAGTAAGGAATTGTGTAATATAATTCAATTAGCAACAATTCCAGGTGTATCACAAAATATAAGTAAGATAATAATGGAAAAATATGGTTCATTAAATAATTTGATTGAAGAATATAAAAAAACAGATAATCTATTATTGGTTAATATAAGTTTAGGGAAAAGAAAAATAGGGAAAGTATTATCTATGAAAATATGTGATTATTTAATTTAAATTGATATTACTTTTTTATAAAAAAATAAATAATGACAAATGACAAATTTAATATGTGGAATTTGTCACGAAGATTTATATATATATTATTATAAATCAAATAAATGCGAATGTAATGTAAGATATCATATAAATTGTATAATAAAATGGCATAAAATAAATAATGTATGTATATATTGTAAAAAAAAAATTAATATTAATCTAGAAAAAATAAAAAATAGATATTTAGAACATTTAATTGTATTAATAATTATAATTATAATTATAATAACTATTCTATTTAATTTTTATAATTATAATAACTATTCTATTTAATTATTTTTAAATTGAATTAATATATATATATATGAATTACAAAGAAAAATATATTAAATATAAAAAAAAATATTTAGACAAAAAGAAAAAAGGAGGAATGAATCCTATGACACAAGAATTTGTACCAAAAAAAACTGATAAAATTAAAAAGAAAATGAATCCGATGACAGAAGAATTTGTACCAAAAAAAAATATACCAATTCATAAAAAAATATTATCTTCATTTTATGAAAAAAATGAATTAGTAATAGTTTCACATAATTTAGGAGGTCAAACATTTTATGAGAATGAAAATGATAAATCATATTTAAGTTCTGACCGCGGAGAAATAATACCAAATACAACGAAAACAAAATATAAAACAATAGAACAATTAAATAAAGACATTCCACCCCCTAAATTAACGGAAGATGTAGATATATATTTATTTCAAGAATGGCAGACACAAGATATACAGGGACAACGAATAAATGATTTAGTTATACAAACTAAATTATGTAAATTCCTATCTAATAATAAAAGACAATTAAATTATTCAGAAATATATTTGATTGATACATTAGAAAAACTACCAAATGAAAATATAATAATAAAAAATGTGCATTTACCAATAGCATCAGATACAAGTAGCATAAATCAACTAAGAAAATTAATAAATGAATTGAGCAGTATAGTAGAACAAATTAATACTAATAAAAAATTAATAATTGGCGGAGATTTTAATTTTGATTTTTCTAATATAGATGAAGAATTAAATGAGCTAAATAAAACATTAAGAAATTCAAGGAAACCTGGTGTAAAAAGTGTTGCAGAAGAATTGGGAGAACAATTAAGAACATTATATACAGAATTCACAAAAAATATAGTTTTTGCAGTAAAAAGAACTAATATATGGTCATTGCCTATGAACGGACCCCCAGTCGAAAAATGTGTAGATTATATAATGATATCAAAAAATTTAGAAGAATATATTGATTTAGAAAATTGTACGTTTGATATAGATGAGTCGTTTATAGAGGGTTCTTTAGGGGAACCGGTAAAATTTTTAGAAAATGACTATGATCATGCAAGATTAAGATTGAAAATAGTATTCAATGAAAGATTTAGAATAATATATTAATTGATAATATTGAAATCAATAACATCATTGATATGTGAAATACTATCATTTTGAAGACATATAATTGCATAAACATAAGGTTTTTTTGTAAAAATACGAATTTTATATATTGAATATTTTCCTACAATATTAATAAAATTATGGATACTATCTATAATAAATTTAATATCTGTTATTTGTAAAAAACCATTATCAGTTATTCCAATAATATATGTTGCTTTACCATTACCTTCTCTTAATCTGAAAAAAAATTGAGATAAAATTCTATCATTTTTTTTTGAACCAATATATAATTTATATTCAAGATTACCATAAAATTGTTCAGGTTCAAAAAATGAGGTCATATATATAATATTATAATACTATTTAAATAAGTTATTTGAAGGATTTATAAATAAGAAATATAAATGTATCAAGAGTAATAATATCTTTAACAATAGTATTTGAATTATTCTTAACAATAGATGTTAATTCTGATATATAAACAGATTTATTTGGAATTAAATGTAATATTTTTAATTGAATATACTCTATAATATGAGTCAAATTATATGATTTAAATATAATAATTTTATTTAAATATTGTTTAATTTTAGGATAATCGTGAATATTTTTGTTGTATAAAATATTACATATATCATTTAAAATATCATTATTATTTTCTGTATTATTTATAATACATTGGATTGAGTTAAGTAATATATTGATATTATTAAACGATTCTTTAACGGTAGAAATAACAGTATTATTCGATAACTTCAGTTTTTCTTTTTTATTAATAAATAAACATATTTTGAGTAATTCAAATTCGGATAATTTTTCTGCGCGTAACTGAACCGCTAATTCTAATTCAGAAGAACGTTTTAGCGAACTACAAATAAATCTTACATGAGAATATTTCTCCATAATAATCTTAAGAATACTCATATTATTTTGTAATTTCTCAATATTATATAATACAATAATAATATATTTATTAATAACCGATTTAGATTGAATAAGATAATTAACTAATTCATGGATAATTAATATATTATTTTTATAATTATCTAATAAATTAATTTGATAATGATATGCACTTGATTTATAGTGTATTTTGTAATTATTGGATAATGTATAATTAAAAGTATTAGTATTATAAATGATATTGTCATTGTCAAAATATTTATTTAAGAAACATAAAATAAATGTTTTTTTAGCAGTTCCATATGACCCGTATAAAACTAAATTTTGAAAGTCTTCAAATTTAGAAAATGAATATAAGTATTTTTTTAAGATTGGATTATATTCAATATTTTCTAATATCTTAGGTTTATATTTATAGTGTATAAAATGGCTCATATAAATATAGTTATATTATTACATAAAATCAATTTAATATATTATAATTTATTATATAATATATTATATAATATATTATATAATAAATGGAAGAATATAAAAATAAATATTTAAAAAATAAATATTTAAAATATAAAAATAAATATTTAAAATATAAAAATAAATATTTAAAATATAAAATAAATGGTGGGGGTGGAAAAGAGAATAATATATTAATTCCAGAATTATGGAATAAAATAAAAATAAATGATGTTGATTTAATAACATTACATAATAATTCATTAAATAAATTACTAATACCTAGTAATATTAATATTGAAAATCACCATATATTTAATAAAAAAATAAAAAATTTAAATAAGATATCAAACCAAAAACACTCTGGTAGATGTTGGATGTTTGCAGGATTAAACATGCTTCGTAATAAATTTATAAAAAGTTATAATTTAGCTTCTACTTTTGAATTTTCACAAAGTTATTTATTTTTCTGGGATAAATTTGAAAGGATGAATTATATTATTTATTTATTAGAACATTTATATAAAAAAAATGAACCAATTAATGGACGAATTATAGAAAACATAATATTAAATTTTATAGATGATGGTGGTACATGGAGTATGTTTGAAAATTTAATAAAAAAATATGGATTAATTCCTAAAAGTGCATTTCCTGAAACATATCATACCTCACATAGTAATGATATAAATATTATATTAAAAAAAAAATTAAAGGAATATTTGCGAGATATATATGATGAAAAAATGGATAAACCACGTGCGTTAAAAGATATATATTTATTATTAGTAAAATTTTTTGGAAAACCACCAAATGAATTTAATTGGGAATATATGGATAAAAATGATAAATATAAAATAAAAAAAAATTTAACAATAGAAAAATTTACAAATATGATAAAAATAGATTTATGTGATTATATATGCTTACTTAACGACCCACGCAATGAATATGGACATACATATAGTGTAGAATATTTAAATAATATGGTCGAGGGGAATGAAATAAAATACCTAAATGTAGATATGGATATAATAAAACAGGTCGCAAAAAAAAGTATCGATAAAAATGACTCTATGTATTTTTCATGTGATGTAGGTAAATTTTTATTAAATAAAAATAATATATTAGATACGGAAATATATAAAATTGGAGATTTTTTAAATATAAATTTTAATTTAAATAAGAAGGAACGATTATTATGCTATGATACTCAACCCACGCACGCTATGGTAATTACTGGATATAATACAGTTAATTCTGTAATAAATAGGTGGCAAATAGAAAATAGTTGGGGTAACAATAAAAATGACAATGAAAATGATAATGAAAATGATAATGGTTATTATAGTATGACCGATAAATGGATGGATGAATATGTATTCGAAATTATTGTTAACAAGAAATATATATCAGATGATTTAAAAAAAAAATGGAATCAGGATATACACCACCGTTTCCCATTATGGGATCCTTTCGGGACACTTGCTTAGTAATATGTATATTTTTTTTTTAATCAACCTCTTCTACTTCAGGCTTCATCTCTGGCATTCCACTCATATCAGGCATTCCACCTGGCATTCCACTCATATCAGGCATTCCACCTGGCATTCCACTCATATCAGGCATTCCACCTGGCATTCCGCTCATATCAGGCATTCCACCTTCTCCACCCGCGCCGTATAATTTTTGCATAATAGGTT
>Ga0302138_10000703_pt1 | contig 17130 bp, 10 predicted proteins | sample CBN3_321_MG_FD_203110 | JGI IMG/M metagenome (GOLD analysis project Ga0302138, IMG submission 203110) | Marine microbial communities from Western Arctic Ocean, Canada - CBN3_surface | ecosystem: Environmental > Aquatic > Marine > Oceanic | place: Canada: Western Arctic Ocean | collected 2017-09-15 | reverse complement strand
CCTGTTGGCTATTTTCGCTTCGTGTGGGCTAGCCCTCCTTGCACAGAATTCAGCATTGCGAAAACAGTTGGGGTGAGGAAAATTGCAGAGGCGACTCTTGTTGTGCAAAGAACGCTCGAAATCATAAATTATTTCCAACCCTCCTATTTTTGCATTGAGAATCCCGTGGGCTTGTTAAGGTGGCAGCCTTGTATGGAAGTGTATCAAAAGTTCAGGAAAACGGTGAGTTATTGTCGCTATGGATATGAGTACCGAAAAAACACCGATCTATGGACAAACGTTGTTTTTGACGCAAAGCGGTGTGTAAAAGGGTTCTATTGTAAGCAAAAAGAAGAGAAAGGGTGTCACATGGTAATTTGTCAGAAAGGTCAGAGTTCACTGGGTACACATGTGAAGAAGGAACTGGTGTTATCGCTCAACGACAGGTACCGCGTCCCCCCACAGCTGCTGACTGATATATTAGAAAATTCGATAGAAAAGAGAAAGACAGATGGAGAAATTCTAGAGCAGATTTTCATTGACAACTTGCGACGAGGGGCTAAACGAAAAATGCTCACGTTTTCAAATGCATATGATGGCTTGCTCGAACGCACGGAAACCGTGCCACAAAACAAACGAGTGAAACTAGTAAAACGTGCGATCGGCGCACAGTTGCGGGATCGATCTGAAGAGCCGTCGACTATTCAAATAATGGAGAGTTTTCGAATTTTCAATTCGATTTTAGCGCCTAGAAAAAAAATACCCCTCTCGGATGATGTTGTAATTGTTTAAAGATTTTGCAAGTAATCATGAAACGCGGTGGATATATCGAGCGATGTTCTTGCACCGTTATAGTTTTGGGGCGGAGCACCATCCTTCTTGAAACAAATAGTCGGATACGCCACTACTTGGTACTTTAACTTTTTTAACGAACGGGTGTTATAGGACGAATAATCGTGATTGTACACGCGAATACCATCATGGACTTTGCAGATCTCCTTTCCAAAGAGTTCATAGGATGATTTCTTCAACTCTTTACAGTGTACACAGTGGATGTAAGTGAATATGTGAATACCAGCGTCATCCAATGTTGCGTCATTGTTAGCTGCGGCTGTCGTTTCGGGAAAAACCCACATGCTTTTCGTTTGGCCCTAAACTCTTATATAGATATGCATTCTATCGTTCAGATAATATACCTTCCTTGATAACCTTGAAGATGCCTGAAATACCTTTGCTCGTAAAGTCGAAACTTTTAAAAAAGTGTTCGATCTGCTCTTTCACAACTGCCTGCGTTTGTGGGTTTTGTGCTTGTTCAAAGAGCCCAGTGACGGCCGAGAAGTTGATATTGCCGAATGAGCCCATGGCCACAGTCGCGTTCCCTAGTACGGCATCCCAATTCGCCTGCCCGGCCCCAACAAGAGCGTCGGTAGCCGCTTGTGCGAAAGATACATTTCCCGTCATGTTTGACGCATCTGTTACTGCCTGGGAGGTTACCTCCGAAACGGGAACCATATTTTTGGAGATTGTGCGCACGTTGCTGATAATATCAAAAGATTGTTGGGTGGCACCCGTCACGTTGTTTTCGTCCCAGTACACCTTAACATCATCTGTGATCTTGAAGCCGTAACTCATAACCACGCCAAGAAATACAACAATTGCTAGTAAGTTGCAAACTGATATTCCAAGCTGAATCATGATAAAAAATCGGATCCAAATAAGCTCCCTCACATCTGGACTTTGACCCATTCTAATTTGAAAAACCAAAATATAGTTTTTAACTGTTAAAATTACTCTATATATATAGCGGAATCACACTCCTGGTAAATGCACGATGGAACTTTTTTCCGGTAAGTCTAACGCGTCGTCGGACTCATGTGAAGTATCTGAGCAGTCTGTGAAATACTTATGGGATCAGAAATCTTCAAACGTGACTGTTGGGGCGTGCTGCTCGTACATCGTGTCTCGTTTGCTCGGAACAGGGTTTTTTTACACCTCATCGCGTTTTGAAGCAAGCGAACGCTTCAAAAAACACACAGAGAAGTACTTTGTCCCTTTTGCGAAAGCTGCATTAGAAGCCCTCTTAGTGCAGGGATTTGTTGTCTACGGTGTCAATTCTCGCTCGGTGGACAACAAATTTCCAATACCCTTTGTGATTGGAAATGATTTGTACAAATGTGTGGTGCAAGTAAAGAGAGGGGAACAGTCATTAGTGGTCTCCGGCCACCGCGAGACAAGAAAAAAGATGTTCACTTTCGTTGGTAGCATGCCAACAAGTGGTGGTCAACTAACATCAAAGGTAGCACTTGTCTCTAATAACGTGTCATATTTAGACGAGCTCGAAAAGTACGATATGCAGGCCTTCGCTGTGAGGGCACGACCACCCGTGCTCACAAAAACTAAAACGGACCTTTCGTTTGACTCTCGAGATGTAATAACTGGTGCAGTACCGGGTCTCAGAGCGCAAGACGAGAGTGACAACATGGGTCTCAGGAACAAAATAAATATTGAGCAGTTCAAACAACAACACGATTTGATCAAAACGCTCAACGACAATCGGATAGATTCTTCGTCAAACTTCTGGTCAAAACACCTCAACGCAGAAAAGCAGACATATCTATCAGAAACAATGCGCGAACATAGTGCAGAATACGTCCCTCGATTTGTTCCGTTACCAAATGATGCTGACATCGCAAGCTTCGGACTTCCGGAAGAAAGAAAAGATTTAGTTGGTATGCAGAAGTTCGTAAAGAATCAAATATGCATGGGTATGGGCATTCCAGAACCATTCATCAGTGGAATGATTAGTTCGGGTGGTAACTCAATGAATAGTATGAAAACGATGGAGGCGTTAGTGCGATGCACTGTGAACCCTTTGCGACAGTGCATGCGCCAGATGATGATCGAAGTGTATGCAAATTGTTTCCAAACTTCTGACGAGGATATTGAAACCGACTGTCGGTTTGTTGGGGGACACAACGTGAACCAGATGTTAGAATATCACACCGAAGGACTCATTACGTTTGATGCCATCAAGAGGATAGTAATGCAAGCGGAGAATCTTGATGAAGATGACATGGTTAAAACTGTGAAAACTGTGCCTCCTCCACGAAAAGAAAAAAACAAAAGAAAAGCCGATTTAATTCTTGAGGATATAAAAAAGAGGAAACCAGCCAAGAGGCAAGCCGAGGAAGACGAGGAAGACGAGGGAGACGAGGAAGACGAGGGAGACGAGGAAGAAGCGCTGTAAAAATATTCCCAACGAACTCTATTTTTTTTTTTACAAAAATGCCCCAATACGAAATATACGCCTTGTTTTGTAAATCTTTGAGAGAGACAAGGGTGACAGCGAGATATGACAAGCATATGACGAACTTTATTGTGGAACAAGTTCGTCTTCATTTAGAGCTCGTGTGCGTGACGAGACCAACGACCACAGATATAATTCTTCTGAGCAGGAGATATGCAACGCTGACCAACCCCAACTACAGGGAAGACAGGGGCGAGTTTCTGCTCACGCTAGAGCAGAAACTGGTTTTTTTCGAAGAGATGAAAGAAAAAATTCTGACTCATTGGTTGATAAACATAGGCGTTTAACTTTTATTTGATAAGACTGTATGTGAACGCATTTTTCGCTCTCCTACGCCTTGAGTTGCAAAAACACAAGGCGCCTATAGCTGCGGTGACTAGTGTGAGCGCTAGCACTGTGTAGAAAACCTCCGCACCCAAACTATTATTTTCTGAAATACCAACTCCACTTCCGACTTCAGTGGCAATATGATGCCGTTCTGACGGTTTCACTCTCAAGTGTTTAACTTTGCTATGTGAATAACCCCCCTCGCCGACTGGCGCTTCCAAAAGAGACCGTCTTTTTTGGGTCGCTGTACCAAACCTATGTGCCGACCCGCTCTGCTCTTCTGTGGCAACGGTTGCCACAGACATATGATGTACTAGCACCACTCTCTCTTCATCAACTCCAGTTGGAGTGAGTAAGCCATTAACAAGATCAAAACACACAAGGTTGCATGCAGCTTTGAGATTCCCATTGTTCTCGACACATCCCGCTCTTAGTTTCCCAGAGAGTGACAGTTGTGCGGTGATGCTGTCTACCTGCATCTGATTTGACTTGCTGACTTGATGTGCTCCGCTCGTAGCGTTGTAATAGAACAATCCGGTGCCAAAACGGTCGGCCAAGGACTCTGTCGTGCCCGGAAGCGGTATTTCGCTGAGCTTTCCCTTGGTAACAAACCAGAAAGCCGATTCGTGATTGTTAACCGAACGCTGGACTGTGCTGATACTATAGACACCTTGTGGAGATAAACTCGCTTGTGATAGATCTAGCCAGTCGTTTGTACAGCCAAATACATACGATGCTGGTTCACGCATTGAGGGAGTTTGGTAGAGCACTTCTCTTCCCGCGAGAAGCACGCCGTCGCCATCTTTCGTATTTTGACCAGACGCCGAGAGCATGCATGCCGCGACCGCGTTGGGGTTAAGAATCGTAGAATGGCCTTCGTATCCTACGAGCTGGTGTTTCGAACAAATCTGATCGCCTCCTCTCATAGTCAATTCCTCTTCTGGGAGCGCGTTAGAGAGTGAGGCGGATACGTCGGCCTGGGCCATCTCATAACTGCCGTACAGTTTATGAGTGGCGGCCACTTCTCCCTGAAGGAGAGATACGGTCGTTTGCAAGACAAAAGTTTCTCTTGTACTGAGCACACGAATGTTCAGTGTGTTTCGTATGTCAAACGACGAGGTGTGCTTCTTTAGAACCAGTTCAAGATCGAACATCACGCGTCCGTCGCCGTCTTCTACCGCTTCTGCGAAAACAGCGGGATTTGTTCGTTCTCTTTTGATAGCGTCGTAGCCCGTGTTGTAGCATTTGGTGACAACCACTAACTTCTGCGACAAGACCGATGCCGTACTGTAAGCAATAGTTGTTGGACGCAATTTGAAAACCCCTTCTTTGGTCGGACCGCTCTCTAAAAGCTGAGTTACGGTTGAAATGTATGTTGCGTTGTGGAAACTTATATCGACCTGTTCGGCGTCAAATATGCCAGTTGGGCTCAAAATATCATGTACCTTATCCTCAAACAACGCGTACTCGTTGGCAAAAACAATAAAATTGAAGGCAATGGCCATTCGTTCGTGTCCAAGTGTACAATTGCCTGTGAGCGAGTTTACCGATTGCAGGAATGTTTTTGACCGGAGAGAAGATGTGTTTTGGGTGGCCACGTGAGACACTTGTTGAGGGGCGATAGAAAAAGAGGAGGGTATTTTCGCGCATGTCTTGGCATACATCTGCGCCTGCGCACTATCATCGCAATTATCTCCGAAAAATCCAACCTGACAGATGTGCAGAGTCCACTCATACGTCTCTACCGGATATGGAACACCGTTAAGGTATGCGTAGTCGGACTCTATGTTTCGCTTCACTAGCCTCTCGGAAGTGACGTAGTCCTTGCACTGATAGAAAGTTTTTATCAAATCAAAGCCCGAGCCCGAGATTTCTGATGTAGATGTGTAGTTAACGCGACCGTTATTCGGAACCCCAATTTTCCAGAAAGTGTCAGCGCCACTAGGAACACCGTAGGTAGACAGCGAGCTATCCCAAACACCACTGTCCACATTTGGTACCGCTCCGTAAGTGAAACGGTCCGTAGAGTTCTGAAGATCTGGAAAAGTAAACTTTGAACGGAAATCTGCTTCACTAGTATATTTGAAATCGAAATTGCCGCATGCGGAGCGAGGTCGTCCCAGAAGGTCTGAAACGGGAAAGTAATGAAGCGGCTCCCATAATTCTTCGTTGTCCGTGCGACGGTAATAGCTATCTTCTTTGCGCGGAAATGGCTCTACCGGATCGTCAAAATCTATCATGTACGCCGAGGGGCACATCTTCTGTGCTCTAAACACACCGTTTTCGACAAAAATGACTTGTTTGTCGCTTGTAACGTAAGGCACTTCAACAATCACTTTGATAAGCGACGGGGGCTCTATTTCATAGTGCACTTTGACACTTAAGTCTGTAACGTGGCTGACGTCGCGAAGGAAATCTACGCTAGTTGGACTCGCTAAGAACGCGCCCTCAAACAAACCACTGGCTTCAGAAACGTTGTCAAACACTTCGGTTGCCGGGACACCCACCGCTATCATGAGCGCTAATAAAACATGAACGGTAAATAAATGAAACATTGGCAACATCAACAGGAAAAAATAATTATTATATATCACATTAATATGAATTCACTTAAACAGTTCGGCGCACTTCGGAAGTCTTTCATACACTCCAGCTGGAAGAGGAATAAAAGGACTCGTCGTTCGGACATATTCCAAGAGAAGAGGATCTTTTAGCATTCGTGACCTCCGCGACATCTCTGCCGTGCGATATCCGCCGGGTGCGAATAGTACGATGTAGGTGAAAATGAGAGGGAAACTAATAGTCCAGGATGTTGGGTGTAAAAAAAAAAGGCCCCAACACATAGATATGCTGCAGAAAGCGTAGGGGTTCCTGCAAAACTTTCCTTGTGTAGTGTTTTTCTCAAGAAGATCGGTACCAATTGCGAAAAAACACAGTGCAACCCCGAGAGTAGATACTCGCTCAGGTAACTCCGACAGGTCCATCGCCACTGCGAATACAGTGGGCGCGGATAGCATCCAAGTCCATATCGCCTTACTGGTTAGCACCTCGCACGTCGAAGGACTTAGAAAGGTTTCAGGAGGTGCGGGAATTCCCCTGACGATAACGCGACACCCCCACACGAAAAGAAACCCTGCGTTGATCATGGCGGTGACCGACTGGTGTGTTTTGACGAGATAGGCAAAAACAGCGATCGTGCATATCGATGCCCCAGCGGTCGAGTCCTGATGCGCGAAACGCATCAAAGAAATCTGCAGCAGGCCTGAAAGGAAAAGGGCGAGTGCGCAGTAATAATGACCATGCCAAGGCGCGGGGTTTCCTAGCCATTTGTGTAACATAGATTGCGGTATTTACAATCTTGCGTAATGCAAACAATAAAAAGGTCAAATCCGAATATAACAGAGTTGATGGTGGTCATATCGGACTGCTGTGCATATGGCTTCGAAACGACCCTTGCCTTCGTGCAGTCAAATGCAAGTCTATGGTCCAAAGTGTCACGAGACACAAAAAGCTGAGGCTTAAGAGCACAATAGGAACAGAACTTCTAATAAAGGTTCGAATCACACGAATGTAATTTGATTTTGCAGGTTTATGTACAGTTGCGACGACATTTTTTGCAAAACTTTTATCGAGCCACGAATGCCTGTTCCTTAACCACCCTTTAAGTCGCCCCACCTCCTCGAAATACGTCGAATGCCAACACTTCTGTTCCCACCCGTCTGCCTTTTCAAATAACAAATTGCATTTCCCAAACAAGTTGTAGTTTTTTGCGTGGTTTTCACTGGAAGCGGCGTCCAGATGGTGCACACTCTCGCCTATCTGCGTCAGTATTTCTTTTTTCTCGTCGAATCTTGTTTTGAGCAAATCGATAAACCAATCTTTTTCCACTAACGAACGTATCCAGGGGTTCATCGCGGTGACTAAGTAATTAATGCGATCGAATGCAAAACCTTCCCAGTGCATCTCTCGGAAAGAATGAATTGTTCCCGCGGACACGTCGAAGTCCCATTCGGGTCCCGCTCTCAGAAGTCTCTCTTCGGCGCTGGAGCTGCTCATGTCTTTTATGTAAAAGTATTCACTTCTTCTGTACGCGTCCTTATCCTTGAATAGTTCTGCCACGAGAACATGATCTACAAAGCTGTTAACATCGACAAAAGTTTCTATTTGAGCTCTGTCGTTTGTCTTGAGAACCTCTGTAGTCTGCCTTAAATGATTGCGCACGTTCTTATCAAATGACGTCTCACGAAGAACTGAGCACTTCGGGTAGTCCATTTCAAAATCATCGAAGCACAAGTCGTTACCGCCTTTTTCGAAAAGAATGCCTCTCAAGCCTTTTGAAGCCTTAGTCGATTTGATGTACTCATCCGTTTTATTATCCGCGTCCACGAAAGTGTATGCTTTTCTCTTGATAGCTTCTGTGGCGAGAAACACACCGATATACTCCTCATTTAAAACAACCTCCACAAGTTCGCTTTGTAAGTAAAATCCTGTTCTCTCCTGTGCCAATTTTTTCCATACTTCAAAAGCGGTTTTGGTTCGGAGCGCGCTCGCGTCGGACCAAGTTTGCACTAATCTCCAATCCTCTAGCTTCCTACCCTGACTTATGTTGCACAGACTATTTTCTGCGTCCTCTTCGGCGTCGCTCTCTTGCCGAAACTCAAGATTGTACGATTGTTGGGGGAAAGATCGACTACCTGCGCCTCTAACGCGCAAACCTGCCCGCGCCCCGTTAGGAGATGTTACGTTCCCAAACTCACAAGTGACTCTCGAGAGTGTGTATTGATCGGTAGTAGACACACTTAAGCTATTATCTGTCACGATCCGTATTACCGGAAGGGAAGACGTTCTGGGAGTCACGGATTGTCTTGATGGCCACCTTCCCGGTAAATCAGAATATTTACCCCTCAAAACATGCATATCAATACAAGATAGAACGATACATGCCGAAATACTTGCGGCACACAAGAAATTCAACGCAAACTGGCAGTACCAGCACCGATAATGATTCGATCTTTTCATTTTCTTGTCATCGTCGTTGGGCGAGATGAATGGAACGCGGTCATTGCGCTCCAACTTCGACGGCAGATAAGACATTGTGTTTCCCCCCCACGTGAGTTCGGAATGGCGGTTGACTTATATACTCACGGCTTTAGTGTTGATATTGATATTTACAACCTTGCGTAATGAAAAACGAAGCTATAATAATTATTTTTTACCACCATATACCTCTTCCATGTGCATCACTTTGTCATCGCAAACAATACAAAGGTCAAATCCGAATTTGCTGAGAACCTTGCTATCCTCATCAAAGTAATCGATTGACACAGAAGCCTGCTTTTCTTCGTTGAAGATGAAGCTTCGTAAATCTTCAACTTGTACCGGGCATACCTTTCCAAATTTACTGTTGCAGTTCCAACAGTTTTGCAACAGCTGCGTGTGCGATTCGCCCCCTTTTGCATCGAGGTACATTCTGAATTTGATTTTGCTCGCGCGTTGAGTGTGCCTTGCCGCGACTCCATTCCTTTTCTTGTGCATACAGAAAAAGCTCTCGTTTTTCGCTAACATTTCGACATATTCTCCGTTGTGGTCCGCTCCTTTTCTGGCTCCCTGACCCTCCCAATGATTTTCAAATTCAAACTTCTTGAGCGATTTGCGAATGACCTCTTCGATTTTGACCGATTCTGTTGGTGAGAGATTAACTGGAGTGAGCTCCTTACCGGAACTGATGTCATTCTTACGCTTCTTACGCTCAGTTTTAGGGTCGAAGCGGAATGTGATATATCTTTCCGTTGGGTCACATCCGTCGACGTAATGCGGATATATCCATCCCAGGACAGTGAGGATATATTGGTTGGGACTTTGCTGGAACAGCGACATCAGCTTAGGATCAGTGAGATTGCCCATAGGTTGCACCTCGAGGAAGCGCATCGTTTCAGGGGAACTGGCGTTGAGTTTGGCTGAACCTAAGCACCTGTCACACCCCACACGGTAAGGCGACGAATCAAAAACGCCAGCACCGTCGTATGCCTCCTGGAACCACTCGTGCGTCAAAAGTTTTGGCATAATTATTTGTTCCGAAAAATGCTTGGCATCGTCGACGTCTTTGAAAACTGGACCAACGACATACCCGCGATAGGAAGGTTTCCACCCTATCGTCTTATGCCAGGAGATGAGGGCACCGTCTACACCAATTTCTTCGAAGGAAAGTCTGACGGCCTCTGAAATTTTTGTTAGAATTGCATCTTGGTTGTTTTTCCCCTCAAAGTTGGCAATTACCTGCTCGAGTTTATTTTTATCCGACCGATCGTTTTTGGTTAGCATATTGACGCCATCGATATCGATTGTGAAAAAATATTCTCTAGAGCCTTTAGGTTGCGAAGGGTCGCAGTTGTAATTATACGCAGAAGAAAAGTCCCAAGTGGTCATCGGCTGGCCTTCGTCTAACCACGCATGGATAAACTTGTCACCCTTAGGGTACACGAGTTCCCTTTGTCGCTCTATGGAATCAGACGTGCGTTCTGGAATTCTGCCTTTCTGTGATATGGTAGCGAGCATTTGCCAAGGCGAAATGATGAAAAAATCCTTAGGCCCGCCTTCTTTGATTTTATTTGGTCCGTTTGTTTTAACTGGCATGTCGTGCGCCATCAAAAGCCAAGGATGCGTCAGTGCGGACCGGTATAGCGTGTCGGCGTCTTTCGTCAAATCACACCAATTCTCTCGCTCTTCGGTTTCCTTGCGCAAAGCCCTTTCGCGGCTTTTAATACCGTTGTCAACGCTGCTTCGAAACCATCTCGTGATGCCAGTTGTCACGTGAGCGAGAAAGTCGGGATTTTGCGTCTTTGCGTTCGACATTCCGTATTTTGCATGATTAAAACAGATATAAGCCTCTGAAAACTGTGAGTGAAACAGAACAGTAGTCCAAACTTTTCTCTTGTCGAGTCCCAAATCAAGAAGTCTTTTGGCATCTGCTACTAGATCAAGAGCTGACATAATTTTCAGAAGTGCTTTAGAAAATGAACACTTCTCAAAATGATATGCATTTTTACACTTGAGATTATTTATTTCCTGGAACAGTTAAATACGCAAATTACCACAAGTAGATTTCTATGGACGAATTATGCTCGCTGTTAGAAATACTTTTGAACGACAACAAACTTGCGGATCGAATTTTTTGCTACGCTCTGGAACACTCCACGAACGCATTCAAACATAAAAAGGGGAACGTCGGAGATGCGCATGCGCATAAAAACGTTGTGTTTGATTGGATCGTATCCGTGGCTCATGCTTTCGATGCGATGCCAACTGGTACAGTCAAACTGACTGACAATGGCGAGTTGTGGATATCGAAAGACGTGGTATTCAGTCTCAATATAATGAACGAGGTACGAGCGGACCTTGTGGAAAAGGTGAAAGAGGCATTCGAAAAAAAACCAAAACGGCTGGTACCAAACACTCCAGTCGGTATTTTAATCTCTGAGCTTGACTTTTCTACTGCGTTCTTGTATTTTATTCTGCATCGAAAGATATTTGCAATGCACGAACTTTTCTCCTCGAGAAAATGTTTTGTGAGGCACATGCTCAGCCATGCGAGGAAAATCAACAAACCTCTAAAAAAATTAGAACTTGTCTACGAGAGTGTGTTTTTTTCGTGGTCGATGCGCTTCAATAAAGACGGCGGGTGCAGCGAACCTCCGTGGAATCAAACATGGCGCGAATATGCTGGCCGCTTTGCATCTGTGCAGAAAGAGATGGTCGACCTAGAAGCGTGCACCTTAACCTTTAGGGGCCAAAGACATCTTGCTTTCGACTTTTTTGACCGCACGGAAAATTTGCAAACAGTGCTCCAGAATTTCGGCATCGTTAAAAACACGTCTCAGGCATTCTTTCGCGGCATGTGGATACTCGGCGCCGGCAGGAACAGCAACGTACGCATTATCCTGACAGGACAGCGAGAAGAGTGGAAGGTGAGACAACCGCCTCTATGGGCTTCGTTCGTCATTCCGTGGGTGGACCCGTCTCTTTTTGATTCCGAGATGCCGTTAGTCTCGGCAAATAAAAAACGAAAACTGGAAAATATCGAAAATATCAGTCATTTCATGGTAGTGGCAGCTATGCTTGACCAGCTACCCGAGGCGAATGACTGTGAAATGCACGCTTGGGTTCACATGAGTTCGTTTCGAAGTGACTTCTTGCAAACAAGACCGCATCTATCACACGCGTTGTACAAACTTGAGAGGTACATGGCGCACTTCACACCACCCGCATGGATGTGTGAAAACATACACGCCCATGCCCAAAAATTCTTATTAGAAAATTCCGCAAAAGGTAGATATTGGGAACCCAGCGAGATAATTGCTACATGTAAGATTATTGATTACGATAAGAATACGATCGCTCATAAACTAGTGACAGAGTGTTGTTTTCAAGACGCACAAGATCTCGAAAACTTTCATAAAAAATACGAAAGTGATGTTGTGAGAGTTTTTGCTTTCACAGAGCAAGCAAACATTTCTTGGCTCGACGTGAAATTTACGCGCGACAAAATATGGCCAAAAATGGGCATTAAAGCAACGGAGATGTTGGCGGTACGCACCTCGCGTGAGTTTTTTATTATCGGGACAAGTGATGCCCTCAACATGTTACAAGCGCCAGTTTTGTACGCGCACCCGTTCTCTCTTCTCAGAACAAAAGAATACCAAGCGAATTCCATGTGGAGCGCGCGACTGGATCTGCTAGAGATGTGTATTTGATACGATTGCCCGAATCACCGGAATGAAGTGATTTTTTATCATTCATATATAATCATCTACTATATATAAAAAGTAAATATAATGAGAAAAAGCGACCATGCTCAAATGTTTGACCGGGGCAACGGTGCTGTGCGCACTTCTGTGCGCGGGTATCAGTGCCGCATTTGAGTTCACGGTGCATTTCGACACACCACTCACGGCGGAAAAGATCAGTACCATAAGCGATGCGATTAATAGACAATATGGCCGAACGAGCTTGTTTAACGCGTCTTATGCTCCACCGGCGAGCTCGATTGACTCTTTCGAAATACTGGCTCCGCCACCGCCCTTCCCGCCGGCGGACGGTCAAGACTTCGCAGGCTTGACCGTGGATATTGAGATGTTCGACAACGACAGGAAGGTGAGAGTCTCGCTATTCGTCAACACCGGCGGCAACGCGGTGGGATACCAGGGCATTTCCGTAAGTGCGGAAATTCAAATCGACTCGAACCAACTCGAGACGGGCATGGATCAGGTGAACGTGACCGCGTCGACTTGGTCGTACGGCGCGGAACGCGCAAGATTCACGGTACAATCGAACGCTTTGTCGGCCCCTGCAGAAGACTTCCCCTTGGAGCGAGTGACCGTCCTGGCTACCTCTCCGTACAAATGGATCGAAAACGCCGATGGTACGACGACGCCCTCAACCTCGTTTAAGGGACCATTCGGTGACTACGTGCCCATCGCGACGATCGAGATGGACGTGAAGCCAGGCGTTGTGTATTACGGGGGCGTGTCCGGCGGAAAATTGTTGGAACTAATCAACATCGGCGCGGGAAAAATCGCCTCCAATGTGATCGCTACCATAAATTCACCCGCGCCACTCGCTTGCCTCCCAAGTGGCGATTCCTTCCACGCGCCTCTCTGTTCCGCTGGTGCCTTCGCTCGCGTGTACGAAAAACCCGTCCAGCCTAACACCCTTTACCCCGTGCACGTGTTCGCGGACACGGGTGGACATACTCTCACCTCGTGGTCGTTCAAACTCGACTTCGACTCGAGCCTGTTCACTTACGAGAGTACGACGAAAGGCACTGGGTGGATTTCTGACCCCTCGGTCACGGATACCGCGAGCACAGTCGTGGTGACCTTGACAGGAAATCAACCCATGATTGGGACCGAGGTCCAACTCGCCGTCGTGAATCTGCGCCTCAAAAACGGTGTGTCGGACGGCGACTACGATCGGACGGTCAGCGGTACCATGTTACGCATGGTGAACAACGAAACCAGGCAGTTCGTCACCGACGGAATCGTGCAGATGAACGATGCCCGAGGCGGAGCCCATACCTCTGTCGCACTGACGGTGGATGCCTCGCCGGTCGACACTCCCAGCCTCCTCTTCGGCCTCGGTCCCAATATCTCAAACGCGGCTTCCTCGACATGTTTCTTCGTCCCGGAGAACGGTTTTACGCTTCGGTACACGCCGACAAATGGTATGATCACCACCGATGCAGACGGCATCTTCGTTAACCACATCTTCGCGGGGAAATCTCCCACAGTTAAAGAAGACGACGTTTTATACGTTCGTGCCTGCTCAGCAAAGACCTTGGTCACCTCCACCACCTATCAAATCTCATACGCCGATCCCTATACCTCTGCCTTGTACCTCACCTCGACGACCGTCAGAGCACAACAAGTGGATGATTATTCAGATAATTCTGAGGAAGTTTACAGCTACACCTCCCATATCGGTATCTATACTTCCTTCCATGCGCCTCTCAGTTCCGCCGGTGCCTTCGCTCGTGTGTACGAAAAACCCGTCCAGCCTAACACCCTTTACCCCGTGCATGTGTTCGCGGACACGGGCGGACAAAATCTCACCTCATGGTCGTTCAAACTCGACTTCGACTCGAGCCTGTTCACTTACGAGAGTACGACGAAAGACGCTGGGTGGGTTTCTGACCCCTCGGTCACGAATACCACGACTTGGTCAAACGACAACTTGGTCGAACGGAGGATACTCGTGGTGACCTTGACAGGAAATCAACCCAGGATTGGGACCGAGGTCCAACTCGCCGTCGTGAATCTGCGCCTCAAAAACGGTGTGTCGGACGGCGACTACGATCGGGCGATCAACGGTACCGTGTTGCATATGGTGAACAGCGGAACCAGGCAGTTCGTCACCAACGGAATCATGCAGATGAACGATGCCCAAGGCGGAGCCCATACCTCTGTCGCGCTGACGGTGGACGCCTCGCCGGTCGGCACTCCCAACACCCTCTTCGGCCTCGGTTCCAATATCTCAAACGCGCTTCCCTCGACATGTTTCTTCGTCCCGGAGAACGGTTTTACGCTTCGGTTCAGGCCGACAAATGGTATGATCACCACCGATGCAGACGGCATCTTCGTTAACCACATCTTCGCGGGGAAATCTCCCACAGTTAAAGCAAGCGACGTTTTATACGTTCGTGCCTGCTCAGCAAAGACCGTTGACGCCTCCGCCACCTATCAAATTTCATACGACGATCCCTATTTCAGTTCCTCGTACTTCACCTCGACGACCACCGTCTTTACTTGGCCGACGGAAGATGTACCTTCCGAAGTGCATGCTGGTTTGGATTTTTACAGCTTCACCTCCCATATCGGTATCACGACGATGACACAAGCTCCGTATCCTCCACCGAGTCCTCCATTGCCGCTTCCTCCACCTCCGTTGCCTCCTCCTTCACCACCGTCGCCTCCGTCGCCTCCTCCGTTTGACGGAATCGCCGACGCTATCAGCCTCGGTCAAAATGAAACATTGGAAGGGGGGACGTGTGTCAGAAGAAACATTACATTGACTGGGTTGACGTCGCCACAAGAATTAAGACTCAGTTCTTACAATTCCGGGGGATTCCCGGGGGAAGAAACCGTCTTCAAGTTTTGGACGAATATGATCGACGACCGGGGGAAGACGTTTGTATTGTATTACGTCAGTGACAATTATGTTGTAGAATTTGAAGCGTGCGCTGGTTACTACAAAGCAAACAACCCTGTGGCCTCGAGTACCTATAATTATTGGATAACGGTCGGACCGCGGGATCAGTCCAGTAATTATCTCAAATCCTCGGTGCTCTCTCTGACAGCATGGGAGAGTGAACCTTCGTCCCCTCCGCCCCCTACGCCTCCTTCGCCTCCTCCGGCGGCTGAGGAGAGATGTGGGTTCAAGGTGAAGATGAGCGATAGTGGAAACGGGTGGTTTGGTGCTATTTGGACTGCAGAAGATGCAGATGGAACGACTCAGGCCGGTCCTTTTACAATGTTGGATTTAGGGACTAGGGTTCCACCGGACGAATTCTCACCAGACTTTTGTTTGCCTTTAGGAGACGTCACCCTCAGGATCACCTTACTGACGAACGATCTCGACAACGACCAAGTTTTCTGGAGTTTATTAGACGACAACGACATGCCTGCCCTCTCACAGGGGCACTACTACACAAACCAGCGTAGCACGCGAACAAACACCGTCATCTACAATGTGTGGCAAATAGGGTACGGGAAGTAGGAAGACGGTAACTGTAGTATATAAGACTTCATATACTAACCATAGTAGTAACAATGTTGAAATGAAACCATTCATACTACTATTTGCATATCTCTGTGTTCGATGTGTCTCGGCTTCAACTATTGTCTTCACCATAACGGCGGATTTGTCCTCTGATGATGTAGGTCGTTTTGGTGCCGCGCTATCAAGCAGCGCACAAAACCGTTCCGTTGAGATATCCAGTTTAACACCTGCGCTGTTGCACTACCAACCTACAGTGACCGGGGACACTACGACCGTTCCGATGTCAGCGCAGACGATGCCTCCGCCCCCGCCTCCACCTGCATCACGGCTCGTGGTTGGAGAAGTCGAACTCTCCAACTACACGGTATCCGAAATACATGCACATTCCGAATATGAATCTCGTTTGGAGACAGCTATAGCAGAGATTGCTGATGTTCCGAAAGATGCTGTCACTGTTACTGTGGTCACTAAGGATACTGCGGATGAATCCTCTGGACGACGTAGACTTCTTGTCATAATCGCTGTCGCGCGCTACGTGATTGAGACCACGGACGAAATCACAGCATCCGCCTTGATTGAACACATCGAAGAGGCTGATACTGTAGAGGTCGTGGCAATTTTCAAGAAGGTTGGCTTTGAAAAGGTTACTACGACTTCAGTACTACTAAAAAAAGCCACTGGCGATATAACAATTATAGCTACGAGTCCTCCTCCGCCGCCGAGTCCACCAGATTTCACAGCAGATGCGTTTCAAATCGCCCCCGTCGATAACAACTTGGTCACTCCTAGTCAATGTAAAAATTTTCCTTCACCGGACGGCAATGGACTCGCTACACAATTTGTCACGGTAACAGGTTTAGGAGAAAACCTACAAGTCTCGGCATATTTGGAAGCGTCGCCGTCGTCGTCGACCGGGCGGCATTTGTTACATTGGGAGGAAGGCGTTCATGACGGGCCTCGGTATCCAGTTAACGAAGGCTCCTATGACGGTGATTATGATTATACGGCTGCTGTCGCGGCGATTGATATGAGCCTGCTGACAAATTATGCAAAATTGCTCCTCAGACGAAGCGGAAGTATTTACATCATGGAAACCGCTTATCCGGTGAACGTTTCTAACGGAGACCAGTTGATAATCACATTATGCGCGGCCGATACGTTCGACACCGAGCGGTCTGTGACGTTAAGATACGGCAATGTATCTGATACAGCTACGATCAAAACGACGAATGCCCCACCTCCCC
>Ga0302138_10000674_pt1 | contig 17543 bp, 10 predicted proteins | sample CBN3_321_MG_FD_203110 | JGI IMG/M metagenome (GOLD analysis project Ga0302138, IMG submission 203110) | Marine microbial communities from Western Arctic Ocean, Canada - CBN3_surface | ecosystem: Environmental > Aquatic > Marine > Oceanic | place: Canada: Western Arctic Ocean | collected 2017-09-15 | reverse complement strand
TTCCGGGCTCGTCTTTGCAGTTGAGCCACTGACCTCTGGTTGTATCCGTCCCGCACTTCACGCACGTCGTCCCCGCGGCCGCGGCAACGTCCAGCAGGATCTTGTCGTAGCAAGGCCTGCAAATTTTAGTTCCGGGCTCGTCTTTGCAGTTGAGCCACTGACAGGTCGTATCCGTCCCGCACGTCACACACGTCGTCCCCGTGGCCGCGGCAACGTCCAGCAGGTTCTTGTTGTAGCAAGGCGTGCACAATTTAGTTCCGGGCTTATCTTTGCAGCCGTACCACCTACTGGTCGTATCCGTCCCGCACTTCACACACGTCGTTCCCGCGGCCGCGGCAACGTCCAACCGGTTCTTGTTGTAGCAAGGCGTGCACAATTTAGTTCCGGGCTTATCTTTGCAGCCGTACCATCTACTGGTCGTATCCGTCCCGCACTTCACACACGTCGTCCCCGCGGCCGCGGCGACGTCCAGCAGGTTCTTCTGGTAGCAAGTCACGCAAAATTTAGTTCCGGGCTTATCTTTGCAGATGACCCACTGAATGGTCGTATCCGTTCCGCACTTCACGCACGTCGTCCCCGCGGCGGTTTCGATGGACAGCTCCTGCGAAGAATATGGAACTCGAACGACGTGAGTCGAGACGAAATAGCTTGTGACGGAAGTTATCATGCCTATGGGATCGCTTGAGCAGAGAGAGAGAAAGAAAGAAGAATCATGAAATGCGCACCTCTTTATCGCTACACGGCTTGCAGTACCACGCGTCCTTCTTGAGCTTCGACCTTCGCATTACGCTTGTATTTCTCCCATCCGTACCGCATTTGGAGCACTTGCTACGGCTGGCAGCGAGCTGCGAAAAAGAGCACCACAGGTATTGGGGTCAGGATATGACGACACAAATATATGAAATAGTGACGCGTGGGGTCGACGCACGTGACATACCTGTCGCTTGTAGCACACAACGCATACCGGGTTGTCCTTATCGTCCCTGTTGGCGTACCACATACTCGTCTCCGTGGTTTCGCACTCGGAGCAGACCAGCGCGACGCCCTGCGGAGGAATGAAAGTTCGAGGGTGAGTTTCACACGCCGATGACGGGCCACGAGAACGGTGTAGGCGCATGGGTCTTTGAGACCTCGCATCAATGCGGAGTGTGCGCACCTTTTTCATCCATCGTTCGGCATAGCGGTCCTTCGGAGACTCACTGTGTTTTTAAGTTTGCGTCGAAGAGCGTCAGCTGCTCAGCTCTCTCGCCGCAAAATGGCAGGAGAAATCGTAAACAAGGGAGGACAAGGGAAGCACGCACCTGCGGGGAACATATGCTTTGCGAGCGGCTTCGCCTTCCGCAGGTATAGACTCGCTGCTCGATGCCATCGCCCACCGCCTGGGCTTTCGCGTGTCGCGAAGAACACGCCCGTGCCTTCGTGCCTGGTCCATCCAGATGGACTGCTCGGTGTGCCGAAGCGCGTGCGGATTGACACGACGTGAAAAGAATCCGGCGAGCGCGGAAGGTTGGCGTGCGTGGTCGAGGGAAACGCGCGAGGTTTCGAACGGCCGCCGGCTGCAGGCGGCACTCGTGGGCATCCGCGCCACCGCGTGCAGACCCGTCACGCTGAAGCATGCCATCGTGTGCGAGTCCGATGCGCACGCAATGTGATTCGTGAAGCCAGGAAACTTCGTTGTCACGAAAAGATATTTGCCACTTTGTCATCGAAAAAATCCGTGTGATATACTTCACGCTCCTGCGTCACAGGTTGTTGGGTAGGTTGGGACGCGGTAGGATGGGCGTTGACTTGTTGTGAAACTCGTATTCGTGCTCGAAAATTTCTAAAATGTGGTCGCGGCAACTCACTTCTCGTTTGCGCTCGCCGCCTTCTTCTTGACGTAGCGGTTCTTGCTGTAGCAAGACGTGCACAATTTACTTCCGGGCTTATCTTCGCAGTTGAGCCACTTACTGGTCGTATCCGTCCCGCACTTCACGCACGTCGTCCCCGCGGCCGCGGCGACGTCCAGCAGGTTCTTGCCGTAGCAAGAACTGCAAACTTTAGTTCCAGGCTTATCTTTGCATCTGTACCACATGATGGTCATATCCGTCGCGCACTTCACGCACGTCGTCCCCGCAGCCGCGGCGACGTCCAACAGGTTCTTCTCGTAGCAAGGCCTACAAAATTTAGTTCCGGGCTTATCCTTGCAGCTGTACCACTGACCTCTGGTTGTATCCGTCCCGCACTTCACACACGTCGTTCCCGCGGCCGCGGCGACGTCCAACCGGTTCTTGTCGTAGCAAGACATGCAAAATTTAGTTCCGGGCTTATCTTTGCAGTTGACCCACTGAATGGTCGTATCCGTTCCGCACTTCACGCACGTCGTCCCCGCGGCGGTTTCGATGGACAGCTCCTGCGAAGAATATGGAACTCGAACGACGTGAGTCGAGACGAAACAGCTTGTGACCGAAGTTATCATGCCTATGGGATCGCTTGAGCAGAGAGAGAGAAAGAAAGAAGAATCATGAAATGCGCACCTCTTTATCGCTACACGGCTTGCAGTACCACGCGTCCTTCTTGAGCTTCGACCTTCGCATTACGCTTGTATTTGCCCCATCCTTACCGCAACCGGAGCACTTGCCATGGCTGGCAGCGAGCTGCGAAAAAGAGCACCACAGGTATTGGGGTCAGGATATGACGACACAAATATATGAAATAATGACGCTTAGGGATCGACGCACTTGACATACCTGTCGTTTGTAGCAAACGGCGCAGACCGGTTTGTCCTTATCGTCCCTGTTGGCGTACCAAAGACTCGTCTCCGTGGTTTCGCACTCGGAGCAGACCAGCGCGACGCCCTGCGGAGGAATGAAAGTTCGAGGGTGAGTTTTACACGCCGTTGACGGGCAACGAGAACAGTGTATGCGCACCTTTTTCATCCATCGTTCGGCATAGCGGACCTTCGGAGACTCACTGTGTTTTTAAGTTTGCGTCGAAGAGCGTCAGCTGCTCAGCTCTCTCGCCGCAAAATGGCAGGAGAAATCGTAAACAAGGGAGGACAAGGGAAGCACGCACCTGCGGGGAACATATGCTTTGCGAGCGGCTTCGCCTTCCGCAGGTATAGACTCGCTGCTCGATGCCATCGCCCACCGCCTGGGCTTTCGCGTGTCGCGAAGAACACGCCCGTGCCTTCGTGCCTGGTCCATCCAGATGGACTGCTCGGTGTGCCGAAGCGCGTGCGGATTGACACGACGTGAAAAGAATCCGGCGAGCGCGGAAGGTTGGCGTGCGTGGTCGAGGGAAACGCGCGAGGTTTCGAACGGCCGCCGGCTGCAGGCGACACTCGTGGGCATCCGCGCCACCGCGTGCATCCCCGCAAAGCCGAAGCACGCCATGGTGCTTGGTGCTATGTGAGATCGATGGTTGATTACGGGGACAAAAATCAGTCAGTTTGTTTTCGACCAGCGTTGCAATTTTTGCCGTTCCCAGATCGCGACACGCACGCGGTAGGTAGGCGGCTTCGTTGATTCCACCACGTGTGATGTCGTACGCCGTGCTTAACGCCGCGCGATGCGCGCCCGTGGTGCGTGTTACCGCCTCGGCGTCCGCGAACCGAACGGCCAAGTCGGCGTCCGGTGCGGTTGCGAAACGTGACGATAAGATGGCATCCCGTCGCGGTTTCGTGGCTGCGTCCATCGGGGTGGTCCTGGTTTCCCCTTTCACGAACTCGGCAGCGAGCGCGGCGGATGACGACTTCAGTGACGGCCCGGACGGCCTTCGGTACTTAGACGTCAAAACCGGTACCGGCGCCGAGCCCTTCGAAGGCGACGTGTTGAAGGTGAACTACCAGCTAGATGTGGATGGGAAAAAAGTCGATTTCGCAAAGTTTTTCGTGTTCAGCGGCGGATCGGGCGAGGTGATTAAAGGGTGGGACATGTCCGTGATGGGCGCGGGGGACATGCCTCCCATGAAAATAGGAGGCTTACGGAAGGTGCTGATACCTTCAGCGTTGGGTTATGGAAGCAAAGGAGCGGGGTGTTCCGGGTCAACGGGCGTCTGCCGCGTGCCGCCCGACGCCACGCTGGAGTTCACGATCGAGCTCGTAGGAATCAAAGGCATGTAGACGGGTATTTAGCTACGGGAAGATGTGCGGACGGGTGATGCTTGTAATAGATGATGATGATGATGATGATAGAGAGGCACGTGTTTCCGTATTCCTTAACACAATAATTGTGCACACCTAACTAGACATCAGCCGAAGATTTCGCCAAAGGATTCTTTCGGACGCAGATCACTTCGGATCACCCCAGCGCCGCGACTGCTTTTTTCGCCGCGTCGTCCAAATCGTCCGCCGCGATGATGTCCATGCCTGACTGTTGCAGAATTTCCTTCCCCGCCTCTACGTTGGTGCCTTCAAGACGCACGATTAACGGGACCTTGATGCCAACCTGTTTCGCCGCGTTGACGATCCCGCTGGCGATGACGTCGCACTTCATGATGCCTGCGAGTGGAACGGAAAAAGGTCAGTCCCTTCCGTCGCGAGTAAGGTTTGTGTAACAGGTACCGGTACTGTGTCAATGTACCACAGGGCCCGCCAGTAAACGTTACGGTCGTAGCAGGTACGTTACTAGTACTTCCTTTTAATGAAACGGGTGTGGACGTCACGAACGGGGCGCATCAAACCGTGTCTTGATCAGGGAAACCCCAAAGCCCGTACCTCCGAAGATGTTCACCAGGAGCGCTTTTACTTTCGGATCGGCGGTGAGGATCTTAAACGCCTCCACGACTTGTTCCTCGCTCGCGTTTCCCCCCACGTCCAGGAAGTTCGCCGGGGAGGCGCCGTGCAGGGAGATGATGTCCATGGTGGCCATCGCCAGGCCCGCGCCATTCACCATGCACCCGATGTTCCCGTCCAGGCCGATGTAGTTCAAATCGAACTTACCCGCCGCAACTTCGCGCGGGTCCTCCTGGGCGTGGTCGCGAAGCGCGAAGAGCTCTTTTTGCCGGTACTCCGCGTTGTCGTCGAAGTTGAGCTTGGCGTCCGCAGCGTACAGCAAATGCGTGCCTGTTTCCGCAAGGGGGTTCACCTCCAACATGGTGCAGTCGGTTTTACTGAAAACCTCGTAAAGCGCGGTGAGTTGTTCCGCGGCGTCGTCTAAACTGCCGCTTACTTTCAACCCGCTGGCCAATTCAAGCGCCTGTTTTTTGGTAAGCCCCTTATCCAAATCGATCTTCATCTTGATGATTTTCTCCGGGTGCGTTTCCGCCAAATCTTCGATACTCGTACCGCCTTCCGAACACGCGATAATCATGGGCCCCGCGCTTTGCCGGTCCAGCAAAATCGCAAAGTACATCTCATTCACAAGATTTAATTTCTCAGCCACGAGCAGCGCGTTGACCGGTTTCCCGCCGGCGCCCGTTTGCTTTGTGACTAAAGTTTGCCCCAGCATCTTCTCGGAAAGACCCCGCGCCTCGGCAACAGGCACGATGTGCACGCCACCAACAAGCCCGCTGGTGAACGTCCCGAGGCCGCGGCCGCCCGCGAGCACCTGCGCGGAGAGATGGATGGAGATTTGTGAGAATTGAAATTTTGGCAAACGTACATAAATCTGTGCCCGTTTTCGGCGAGACCGATTGGACCACCGTCACGGATGCGTGCGTCACCTACCTGGCTCTTCACCACGACCTCGCCGCTTGCCCCGCTGAGCTTCGCCGCCGCGGCCGCGACCTCGTCGGGGGTGTGGCACGCGATGCCCGGGGGCACGCGCACGCCGTACTTGGCCATGAGCTCGGCGCCCTAGGTTTGAAACAATTCGAGACGGGGCGTGCGGTCAGAGACGTGTGTAACAAGCACCTGGCGATCTGGGATTTTTTTGGAAGATTTCGCGTCCCCGGGGTCGTACCTGGTACTCGTGTACGTTGAGGTGCCTTACTTGCGTGAGCTGGCTCAACTCGGGGGCGACTCTGGGACCGCCTCGGAGGGCGGCACCGGCGAGAACCGAGGCTTGGCGCAGCATCTGTGCGCGCTGGTGTGAAGCGATGATGATGCCAAAAAGGCACCTCCCGTAGATTTACTGATATTTTTTGAGGACGTCCGATTTGGAGTTTGCCAAAGGAGTGTTTCGCGTCAAAGTTCATCTCACGTTTTCGTTAAATTAAATCCGTCGCTACCTCTCGGTTTTACATCGCTACTCCCCCTGGTCTCCCGTTTCACAACTCATGAACTCCCCCATCCCCAGCGCCTTTCCTAACCCCTCGTGCCACACGGTTTCCGTGAATCCTTTTTTCGGGTCAACCAGGGCGGAGTTCCCGTACCCCGCTTTCCGGGCGCCTAGAATATTTCGCTCGTCGTCGTCCGCGAACGCGACCCTCGCGGTACATCGGCGCCACCGCCCTTGGTTCGATTCCCCTCGGATTCCTCCGAGCATTTTTTCCACTAAGTAATCCAGCATAGGGACTTTGCCTCCCACCACGCAACGGCCGTCGTCCGTGCCGTGCTGCGACGGTGTGGTGATGTTGTGTCTGCTGAAAATTTGTCCGTCCCCGTCGTCGTCGCGAAAGATGCGATCCATGTATTTCTGAATCACCTCGTACTGCCCGAAGGACGCGATCGCGACTTTGATGTTTCGGTTGACGAGTTTCAACACGAAGCGTTTGAAGAAGTCCAAGTCCGCGACGTCTGTTTCCAGGTCACGCGACGCCACGTCCCCGGGGGCGATGCGCTCGCCCCAGCTGTGGATGCGGAGGATGGTCTGGTCGAAGTCGAACACCACGAGGGAAACGGGTTGTTGGTTTTCGGTGCCGATTTCGTGCGGCGTCTCGTGGTCCGGTGCACTCGCATCCACCGAGACCGTCTCGGACGTGCTCGGGTCCTCGGACCCGGACCCGGAGCTGGACGACGAGGGGGACACGTCCCTCGACATCCAGGACGACGGCGCACCGCGGGAAACGGCAAGTGCCGCCCGTGCGTGTGTGCGTGCGGACGAAGACGGGCACGTGAAATATCTCGGCGTGGTTTCGGCGCGCACCCAGCTGATTTTTGGCGGACGGAGTTGCCAGCCCGCGAGGTACTAGTGTTCGACGCGCGCGTGGTGGACATGGCCAGCGCCGAGCGGTCGCCCGCGTCCCCGGCGTCCGCGTCACCCGTGTCACTTAAGTTCGGTTTGCTCGTGGTGGGCGTCGCGGCCGCGTTTTCCACGCACTTCGCCTGGCGCGCCAAAGCAACCAATGTGTTCAAAGCCTCGTACGCCGCGACGTGGCTGACGTTAGGCACCGCCACGATCTTGTACGTGCAACCCGACCGGGAGGAGTTGGAACAGAAACTGCGAGCCTCGGCGGCGGCGAGGGCGGACACGAACGGCGTGGCCCTGGTGTCCGCTGCGGACAGGGAGGCGCAGATTCGAGCCCTGAAAGGCGCGAGTCTCTCAGGCGAAGAGCCAAGGCCGCGGTGATGGGTAAACCACTTGTAGAATAAAAACGCTAAAGTTTCGTCTCCTCCCCGGCTTCCTCTAAACACCGCTCGCACGCGCACGTGAACCCGTACGCGAAATGTAGTTTTTCCCTCCGCGCCGCGACGGGCGCGTCCGCGTCGATGTACGTGATTGTCAGGGGCTCGTCTTGGGAAATGTCCCTCCGTGCGGATAACGCCATGTTTGTATCCACCGCCCAACGCACCTCCACGTTCGGATCGCACGAGTGGTTCAACAAAGAAGGCGCTGCGTACAACGCGGTACCGGAGCCGGTTCCGGAAACGCTTTGTGTCATCGCAACAGACAGGGTCTCCGCGAACGACGACTCGGTATATGTTTCGATATCGACGCGGCCGAGACCGTGGCCGTGGTCGTGGCCGCACTCGCCCGTGGGTGCATTCAACGTGTCGGTTACCGAGTCGCCGCGGCCGTGGTCGTGGCCGCACGCGCTCGTCGCGCCCGCGCCGCCGCCACTCGCGTTTCCCCCAGACTCTTTATTCGTACCACCCTCCCCGATTTCACCCGCTAAAATCTCCACCCTGAACACGTTCAAGTGCATCCGCGAATGCGTCCCGACGTACCAGTCCTGGTCCAGGGCGTCCAGGTTGTTCAGGAAAGGTTGTTTTTTCGTCTCCGCGTTTTTTGACGAAGCAGACGCGGCGGCTTTCGTGCGAAGATTCGCGACGTTTGCCATCGCGACGCCCCGAACCAACGCCACTCTCAACATGGCGTGTTCCTCGAGCCAGTCCTCTGGCGCAACGCCCTTTGGGAAGTTCACCCTGACCAGGTTGTCCGTAACGTTCGGGGAGACGGAACCCTGCGCCATTGTAAACGCTAACCTGGCCAGGGCCAGTGGGAACTTCAAACCGTGCGTTTTGCAGTGATTCACCAGCGGCGCCGCCGCGTCTCCCACCGCGGTTTCTATTTCGTGATACAAGTGCCACGCCGTTTCCGCGCACGTTGTTCCGCAGAAGTGCCCTGAAGCACCCCCTCCGTCCCCCCCCGCGTGCGTGCGTACCCATTCTTGTTTCCGCCGCGCGCTCAGCGGAGCTAAACAATGGTAGCACGACGTTTTCAAGTTCCCAAGCGTGGGGTGCGCCACCACGGGGGTTGCCGTGTGTATCAACTCGCCCGCGGTGATGGCGCGATTGGCGTACAACCCCCGGCCCGACGTCGGTGTCTGGCCTACAAACACGGGAAGACCGGCAATCATGGTCTCAAGCGAGGAAGGGGCGGCGGCGCTACCGTCTTGGACCAAGCGCGACAACGAACGCGCGTCAAATTTATAAACCACCGCACACGACGGTCGTCGGCGGCACAACCGGAAGGGCGTCGCGAGCAGCGCCGCGGAGACGCATCCGGCGCGTCTCGAGGACATCCACAACATCGCAGTGCCCCCGCGCGCGCGTGCGGCGTCGAATGAAGCGCCACCCCATCACAGTGGCACGGCACTGCTCATTTGTTAAAAATAAATTGCTTCCTTTTTACTACTTATCGTCTCTTCTAGGACCGGGGGACACACGCTCGGCGACGCCACTTCTTTCGCGGCACAGCGCGTGGACGTCCCTTTATGAGCTTCGTGCGCTAGGATCTGAACACACACGTGTGTTGTGGCGTGCGCCTGAAACGCGGACGCGTCCGCTCGCGATGTGTCACTCACCATCGCGACGTGTCGCTGGCGTGTGCGCGCGGCGCCTTTTGTGTTTCTTTTTCCTTTCCGCGATGGCGACACGCAGTGCAGGCCAAGCCGAGGAGTGCTACTGCGACGGGTGGTACAGCACGAACACACGGACCATGGACTTCCCCACCACGAACTTCGACGACCGGCTCGTGGCGGGGATGAGCTACGTCGGGGACAAGTCGGTGACGTTTAACGGGATCCCTTGTTTGGGGTGGAAGCTCGTGTACGACGCGTGCACGGTTGGGTAAGATTTCCCATTTACCACATTCCGCCGACTGATTGCCCATACAAGACTGACATTTCTTTTTACAATCTCAGGTACCGCGACGACGAGTTAGCCGCGCGGCTGGCGGAGAAGACGACGCAGTTCAAAATGCAGGACTCCCCGTCCATCGTGATTGCGATTGCGCTGTCGCAGATGGTCCCCGACCAGTTCGGGGTGCGGCACCTCACCCCAAACCCGGGGGTTTTCGAGGGAAACGGCGACGGCTATTCGCTCGAGGGACACGCCAAGTGCCGGTCCTCGCCGGATTCGGTGTTCATGAACCCTTCCCTTACCTCTGGCGGGCCGTTTTGTTTCGTGAACGCGACTGACCCGCGGGCGGTGAACCACACACACGCATGTGGGTGGTTCGGGGATGACTTGGTGGGAAACGCGTTCCGAACGAACTGTCCGCACGTCACGCCCGTCACGTGCGGCGTCAACCGGTGCGCGCCAAACACTTCGGCGAACGCGGAGACGGCATGCGCGAGATCTCCCTCGGGGACCACTCAAAGCCCTTCATCCGCGCAGTTGCTCATGGCAAACGGCGGCATGGAGCTTTGGGAACCGCGAAGTAACCGAAACGGGTTCATCCGGAACTCCAGGGTCACGCGCTCTCCGCCCAACTCGTGGGCAAACGTCGAGTACCAGGTGTTTCCCGATTTCGTGGACTCTTTGCTGCCGTCGTATCCAAAAGACGCGAACCCAGAGGAACCGAGGTTCTGGGATCTGTGCCTGTACACCTCGGAAAACGTGGGGAACATGGGCGTAGGGTTCAACGCGACGACGCACACAGCGTACGACCTAAGCGCTTTACTCCACGCAATCGGCGCGCTGGTGCTTTGCGACCCGGTGCACCCGCGTGCGGAGGGGATCAGCCTGAGTCAGGTATCACCGGGAAGGGGGGGGGTGACGGAAAGCTCAGCGGCGCGCGTGGCGTTTGTTAAGGTAAACGACACAGCTTCCCTGAAGGCGGAAAACGGCGCGATGGCTTCGATGGTGCCGGATGCCACGCACGTCGCGCGGGCGTGGGTGCGTTGTGCGAAGGGGTCGTCGACAGTGGCGCTGGTGGTGTCGAAACTGCCTAAAGAAGCTCCGGTGGTTTCACAGGATATCCAGGTGTCGATGTTTCATTACGACGCGATGACGAACGTGAGCGTTGGAGGTGAGTCGACGACAAACACGGTTCGCTGCGACGTGGATCCCGCGGCGTACACATCGTCGAGCGACGCGTCAGAGTCTGCGTCGGGATGGGTGGAGCTAGAGGTTGCCGTGTCGTCGACGGAGGCGGAACACGACATCACGGTGCAGCTGATTGTGCAAAGCCACTCGAACGATGCGGCGGTGCTGATGGACGATGTGAGCTGGGAGCTGGCGACTAGCGCAAGCCCAAGGATGACGATGCTCTCCGATAGCTCGAGTGCGGCGTCGGTGTTCGCGACGACATGCGCGGGGGGCGGGGGAGGTGGTGTGAGCTACATCGACGCGCACAAGTGCTCGACAGATCCGACACGGCTGTTTTATCGCCTGCGCGAGATGGGCGGAGTGCCGGTGGCGTACGAGCAGGTGCACGCGATGGTGGTGATCGGGTACAAGTCGGTGAGATGCCGAAGGCCAACGCTAGACGCGTTGTCGCAGGCGGAGTGTCCGTTTTTGTCTGAGGCCAGCCTTCCGCATCTGAGCGCGGACGACGTGCGCGCGTTTATGGACACGCTGACAGACGCTGAGCTGGAGGCGGCGATGCGTTGGGGCGACGTGAGCTCGCGGGGTCCAGGTGTGCGCACGAGCTTGGCGATAGAGATATTGCGTGCGGGGCTACCGGATGCGATCGAGAAGGGCGCGGTGCGCGTGTTGGATGGGCCAGCGTTCAACATTCCAACGCACGTCGGAAATTATATTCCAAGCCTCGGACCGCTTCCGGCACCAGAGCTCATGTGGTTCGCGATGAGCAGCACAACATCGTGGCAATCGATGTCTCGCCATGATAGTAGGTGGCGTCAGTGTGCGGATAACGTGCGACGACGAGAGGCAATCTGCGATATCTTAAGCATCACGGCGCATCTCATGGGCTGTCACGTGTTACCCGCGCTTATGCAAATTCCCGGTTGGGAAGAGCTGGTTTCTTTTGAAGGTCCGTACAGCAGTAAAGGCGAGCTGTCGTTGCGGCCTATTCTGCATACGTACGACCACACCGCGACGATCGATTTCTCTGCATACGAAAAGATCGCGCCCGCGAACGAATACGACTTCACCTTGAGCGTGTTGCCCGACTCCTATCACCGGTCGGTCCGGACACACATGGCGAGTAAACTGGTGGACGGTTCGTACATGTGCTCTAGCTCGTTCCGGCACTTTTTCGATTTGCTCAACGCCGTTGCTTCCGCGGTGTTTACCGCGGCGAGGGGAAACACGGTACCCACGCTGACGGATGATTGCATGCATCCCGCGTACATGCTGGAAAGCACGCTGATTCTGTTACTTCCGAACTCCGCGCCCGCGGGTGGAACCTGCAAAACGTTCGACAAAGAGGACTACGCGCCGACGATGTGGGCGAACGGTTTCCACGCCGCAATTGAGACGGACTCGGGTGTTCAAAAAAATTACGGAAGCATTTTTGTGAAAGCGCTTCCCCTGGTTTTAGTCGCGGCGTTTTTGGTGGTGGCGTGGGCGTTCGTCGCGCGTTTCACGAAGCGCCGCTTTTGCGGCGGGTGTCACCAAAACTCCCCCCGAACCTTGCAAGTGTCGCCGCGCACCCTACGAGCCAGTAGGCTCATCCGCTTCATAGGCCACGGTGCCGAGTCCGAGGTGTACCTCGCCGAGGTTACCCTTCCCGGCGGCGTGAGGAAACTCATCGCGACGAAGATGTTCTTCAGGCCGGACACCGCGAAGGCGGAGATCAACTTTTACGAACGCATGCCTCGGCACGAACACATCTTGACCGTCCTAGGGTGTTACTTCGACAAACAGTTTAAAAGGCACTGCATGGCGATGGAATACTGCCGACACGAGGACGTGCGCGTGTGCATGGAGGCCAAGACGTTCCCGCGTGATGGGTCGTTCACACACCGCACGTTGTCGGAACTAATGGGTGCGCTTTCCACGCTTCACGCGAACGGGATGGTGCACAGGGACCTGAAGCTGGACAACGTGCTGCTGAGCTGCGAGTGCGAGGCGGGTGCTGAGTGCGTATGCTTGCGGACGTGCTCGCCGGGCGTCCGCGCGAAGCTCTCAGACTTTGCGATGTCGCGCGACGGAAAACTGATGGGCGTGAGCAGCGCGAATATTAAAGGGACGGTGATGTACATCGCGCCGGAGCGAGTGGAGTACGACGCAGGGAAGCACGAGGCTGATTTCTATTTCAGGGGAGACGTGTACGCGCTTGGGCTGATGACTTGGGAGATGCTGCATTATTTGCACAGCGGCGAGGTTGTTTCGTGCGCGGAGGCGATTTTGCCTGGCGTGCGGTCGCCGCAGGACGTGCTGATTCGCATCGCGGCCGGGACGTTCGTGCCGCCGTGCGACTTTCTGCCACCCAGGGTCCATTCGTTTCTTCGCAACTGCTGGCACTTCGACCCGTCGAAACGGTATCGCACCGTCGACGTCGCTCGCGAGTTTTGGGATTCGCTTCGAGAAGATTTGTGCGCTCTGGGATTGGTGGAAGGAGCGGAGAGCAACGATGTTGCTGTTCGTGTCGACGCGCGTTGAGCACCTCTTTGGGGTTCTCTCTAGTTTTATAGTTTTATCCTTGTTGGGTTGTGATCTTGAGCGCGAACCTCGCGCAACCTTTTCATACCTCGCACCATTTGTAAACAAAGTGTCTCCAAGAAAAACAGCCTGTCGTAAATCTAGGATTCGTCAATGATGTGGCATGTGAATTTGACACTGCCGTATCTTGTACCCACAGCACCATGGTCGATTTCGCGCGAAGGCGATCGTCAAGCATCATTTCCCCCCTGTATCTTAAACGTGAAACAATTCCTGATGAGTCTGGATGCCCGCGCGACGTCCGAAAGCGAGTCTTACGAACGCTGCGGTGTTTGTTTTCGAAAACAATATCTTCATTCCTACTGGACTGACATCCAGCGAATCGACTCTCCTGCGATCCTGTGGTCGGACAATGTTCAATCATGAGCTGGAGGACGCTATCAAACTCCAGTTCTAACTGAAACTGCCAGGTGTTTTAACTTCAATTGACACTGAAAATTGACCGGTCAGATTTTTGCCCATACGCCCATAGACTACCGTCTCAGGATCCACGGTCGAAGCTTATCGTCGTAAAAACGCGAAGATTGCTCAACTGTCACATGCGTGCCGCGCAGTCGCCTCGACGCGCGAGGGATCTACGTGTTGATATCCCTGAGAACGTCCTTCCGACGTTCTCGTGGGATACGAGTCCTCGATCGCGATGTGCGGCTCGCGTGCCCGCGGGGCGCGTCGTGTTTTTTTCGGTCCTGGCCACGCTCGCGATCGGCGCGGCGGGCCAAGACCAGGAGTGCTACTGCGACGGGTGGTACAGCACGAACACGCGGACGCTGGATTTTCCCGATGCGCAATCCGAAACATCCGCGGGGATGAGCTACCGAGGCACGAAACGCACGACGGTTAACGGCATGGCGTGCATGGCGTGGAAGGATGTGTTTGCGACGTGCACGGCAGGGTTCGAGGCGGCGAACGAAGATGCGATACTCGGCAATCCCATCACGAGCAAGCAGTGGGTGGTATCGTCGTACCTCGCGCACATGACCCCAGATCGTATGGGCAAACGCGGGGACGTGCATCCCACCGGGCTTTTCGACGATTACGACGCGGGGTTCAACCAGTGTCGCATGCCTTCCCTTCGCGAAGCTTGGGAGCACTCGAAACCTGCGAATTTTCACCCTGACGGACGATACGGCGGGGGGGTCGGATTCGTGCCCGCCGGGCTCACCGCGAGCGGACCGTTTTGTTTCGTGGACGCCACCGACCCTAGGGCCGCTGAGTACACCAGCGCGAACGGTTGGTCCTGGGGAGAAACAAACCTGGGATTTTTATGTCCGCAGGTCGCGCCCGTGCCATGCGGCGTCAATCGGTGCGCGCCTGACACTTCGGCGAACGCGGAGACGGCGTGCGCGCGATCGAGTTCCCCGGGGAGTAGCGACAGCGCGTCGTCGGCGCAGTTGCTCATGGCGAACGGCGGGATGGATCTGTGGGAGCGGCGATCGAACGTAAACGGAGTCATGCGCAACGCGAACGTGGCGAACCTCGTGTCGTACAGGGAGCACCCGCCCTATCCGCAGGGTTCGAACCCGGAAGAGCCACGGTTCTGGGATCTGTGCCTGTACACCCCGGAAAACGTACAGAAAATGGGTCTGGGGTTCAACGCGACAACAGACGGTGCTAACGACATGCTCGCTTTACTGCACAAGACTGGCGCGCTGGTGCTTTGCGACCCGGTGCACCCGCGTGCGGAGGGGATCAGCCTGAGTCAGGTATCACCGGGAAGGGGGGGGGTGACGGAAAGCTCAGCGGCGCGCGTGGCGTTTGTTAAGGTAAACGACACAGCTTCCCTGAAGGCGGAAAACGGCGCGATGGCTTCGATGGTGCCGGATGCCACGCACGTCGCGCGGGCGTGGGTGCGTTGTGCGAAGGGGTCGTCGACAGTGGCGCTGGTGGTGTCGAAACTGCCTAAAGAAGCTCCGGTGGTTTCACAGGATATCCAGGTGTCGATGTTTCATTACGACGCGATGACGAACGTGAGCGTTGGAGGTGAGTCGACGACAAACACGGTTCGCTGCGACGTGGATCCCGCGGCGTACACATCGTCGAGCGACGCGTCAGAGTCTGCGTCGGGATGGGTGGAGCTAGAGGTTGCCGTGTCGTCGACGGAGGCGGAACACGACATCACGGTGCAGCTGATTGTGCAAAGCCACTCGAACGATGCGGCGGTGCTGATGGACGATGTGAGCTGGGAGCTGGCGACTAGCGCAAGCCCAAGGATGACGATGCTCTCCGATAGCTCGAGTGCGGCGTCGGTGTTCGCGACGACATGCGCGGGGGGCGGGGGAGGTGGTGTGAGCTACATCGACGCGCACAAGTGCTCGACAGATCCGACACGGCTGTTTTATCGCCTGCGCGAGATGGGCGGAGTGCCGGTGGCGTACGAGCAGGTGCACGCGATGGTGGTGATCGGGTACAAGTCGGTGAGATGCCGAAGGCCAACGCTAGACGCGTTGTCGCAGGCGGAGTGTCCGTTTTTGTCTGAGGCCAGCCTTCCGCATCTGAGCGCGGACGACGTGCGCGCGTTTATGGACACGCTGACAGACGCTGAGCTGGAGGCGGCGATGCGTTGGGGCGACGTGAGCTCGCGGGGTCCAGGTGTGCGCACGAGCTTGGCGATAGAGATATTGCGTGCGGGGCTACCGGATGCGATCGAGAAGGGCATAGTACGCGCGGTTGACGGACCGAAGTACAACAACGGTCTTTTCTCGTACGATAACCCGAACATCGGTTCGTCGCCCGCTTCCGCGATTGCGTGGCATTCCCTGCAAAGCACTTCCGGGAACACCACGGATTTGAAGGTTTTTTACCAAAATTCATGGAAGGAGTGTGCACACCACGAGGGGTTGCGACACGCGCTTTGTTACTTCTGGGGGGATTTGGAATTTACCCTGGGATGCGGCATGGTGAAATCGCTCATCGCAAACACGGACGGCTGGGAACACTACGTGTTGTTTGAGGGCTGGATGAACACGCTTGAAGTCGTGAACAACCACTACACGGCGTTTTTGGAACCAATCGTGAAGCACTTCGTGGATATAAACCTGGGCGGCGAAGCGGTTTGTTACCAGTCAATCATGCACCTTCAGGAAGAGCTGGCGAAACCGGATCCCAACAGCGGTATCGCCGCCGCGCATTCGACGGTGTCGAAATGCGCGGCGCCGTTGTTGCGCGCGGAGACGCTCGCGTTGCTGTCGTTGGTGCTTCCCCTGGCGCCTCCGGAGAGGATGACGTGCGTGGATCTCACGTCCGTGGATTACATGACCATAGAGCCGTTCGGGCATCACGAGCACTTGGACCTGGACGACGACGGCGACGCGGGCGGCGCGGGCGACGTATGGAATCGCTACGGAACGTGGATCGCCGTCGGTGTCGGCGCGTTGGCGATGTGCGGGGCGTTTGCGTGGCTCACTCAACGTCGGCAACGTCGGCGGGCCGAAAAAAACGGAAACGGACCGCACCTAACGTTTTCGCACCTAGACGCGATATCATCAAACGTCCTGTCCAACTGCGAGCGATCCAACACGATCCTGGGGAAAGGCGCCGACTCCGAGGTGTACTTCGCGCAGGTCACCCTGGCCGGCGGCGTGACGAAAACAATCGCGACGAAGATGTTCTTCCGGTCGCACACCGCGAAGGCGGAGATTAACTTTTACGAACGCATGCCTCGGCACGACCACATCTTGACCGTGCTCGGGTGTTACTTCGATAAAGAAATGCAGCGCTGGTGCGTCGCGATGGAATACTGCCGACACGGCAACGTGCGCGTGTGTATGCAAACGAAGCAGTTCCCGCGACACGGTTTATTCATGCACCGCACGTTGTCGGGGATGATGGGGGCTCTTTCCACGCTTCACGCGAACGGGATGGCGCACCGGGACCTGAAGCTGGACAACGTGCTGCTGAGCTGCGAGTGCGAGGCGGGTGCTGAGTGCGTATGCTTGCGGACGTACGCACCGGGCGTCCGCGCGAAGCTCTCGGACTTTGCGATGTCGCGCGACGGAAAACTGATGGGCGTGAGCAGCGCGAACATGAAAGGGACGGTGATGTACGTCGCGCCGGAGCGAGTGGAGTACGACGCGGGGAAGCACGAGGCTGATTTCTATTTCAGGGGAGACGTGTACGCGCTTGGGTTGATGACTTGGGAGATGCTGCATTATTTGCACAGCGGCGAGGTTGTTTCGTGCGCGGAGGCGATTTTGCCCGGCGTGCGGTCGCCGCAGGACGTGCTGATTCGCATCGCGGCCGGGACGTTCGTGCCGCCGTGCGAGTTTCTTCCCGATCACATCGTCCGGTACCTTAAGAAGTGCTGGCACTTCGACCCGCAGAAGCGGTTCAAAGACGCGGGGGACGCGTTGCGGGTGTGGCAAAAGCTCCACGGCTTGGTGCACGCGGT
>Ga0302138_10000673_pt1 | contig 17550 bp, 15 predicted proteins | sample CBN3_321_MG_FD_203110 | JGI IMG/M metagenome (GOLD analysis project Ga0302138, IMG submission 203110) | Marine microbial communities from Western Arctic Ocean, Canada - CBN3_surface | ecosystem: Environmental > Aquatic > Marine > Oceanic | place: Canada: Western Arctic Ocean | collected 2017-09-15 | reverse complement strand
GGGCGTTGATGGCATAGTTTGGGCATCTGATGGAAGTTTAGCTGGTGTATCGAATAATAGAAGTAGGGCAGTGAAGTATCGCAGCGACGACAATTGGCGATCAGCGCGACTCACTGGCATGGCGAGTTATTCAGGGCAGTCCACCACAGGCGCCGTCGTTGGGGATGAGATATACGTTGTGCAGCCACATTTTTCTGATGACGAGCCGCCAGAAATAGTGCGCGCCAAATTCTAGACACGTAGCAATTCGGCTTAAGAAATGGATGCTTAATACTTCGTATTAAGCATCCAGATGTCGGCATAACTCAGGGCTTCAAAAAGATCCTTATCGATAACAGGATCAGACTCTCCTATCATAGCCAGCGCCTGCTGTATTCCAAATAAAGACCAAATGTTATGAGGGTGCTCGCTTAGATCCCGGCGGTAGACTTCTAGCGCATTGTCATATGCTTGCAGTTCCATATAAGCGGCGCCTAACCAGTGCCGCGGAGAAAAAGGCAGTGGCTCTGGCTCATCGTAATTAAGCTTATCGTAGTAGTCAGTAGCCAGACGGAAAGCGTCGGCGGCTCCTTCTATATTGCCCTCGGTCCAGGCGATCTCGCCTTCTAAAATTCCAGCAAGCGCACCGACGATATCTTTGCCGTCGTGGAAACGGAATCGCGCGGTAGTCGTCTCGGTCAGCTCTTTAAGGGACTGCATGGCATCTCTTGCCTTGTCGGTGTCACCTGATTTCAGCGCGGCGTAGCCTTGCGAGAAATCATACATACTCAGATTAATCTCGCCCGTTGGCGGTTCGGTTATATCCAAGACCTCATCGAAACGGCCGAAGCGAATCAGCGCCATGCTATGCATTGAGGTATTGTTGTTTAGCTTGGCAAGATCCTTCGCCGCTTGAACAGCCGCGGCGCTTTCGCCGCCCATACTGGCTGCATAGTAGAGCATCGTTAGATTGTGAGTTGGGTAAATAGCGAAGCCTTCACCGATAGCTGCCTTCTGATCGGAATGCCAGGCGAGTGTATTTGCGCGCACCGCATCATGCCACAGGCCCATCTCGTTCCAGGTATGGCTGGGCATGTGGTTGATGTGACTTGCACCTGGAATAGAGCCGCCTAAGAATCGGGCGCAGGGTGCAGCAAGCTCTGGGGTAGATGTAGACTCCGTCGCATGAACGAGCAGATGACAGGCTCCAGGGTGCCTGATGTCCTTTTCAAGCACGGCCAGGAGTACGCCGTGCAGTCGAGTCACGTTTGGATCATCTAGTTGACGATAGCCGCGACGTTCTTCGAGCAAGAACAGCGACTCGCCGTATAGCGTTGCTATATCGAGATCATTTGGATACTTCGCAGAAAGTTCTCCCATCGCGTCGGCGTAGGCTTGGTCTTGAATGCGTCGAGTCTCTGGGTCGAAATCCTCAACGTAGCGAATGGCGAGTGCTCGAATCATGTCGGCTTCTTTCGCGGTAGCGCCCTGGATCCTAGCCAAGGCTTGTTGCAGTGCATAATAAGCACGCGGCGACTGGGCGGTGGTCATTGCGCCGTTTAAGTAAGAGCCCCAACTCCATGCCTCTCCCCAATAGCAGATCGCGCAATCTGGATCTGCCGTGTGTGAGGCTTTAAATGATCGTGCCGAGTCTTCCTTTGCGAACGAATACATTAATTGAAACCCCTGATCAAAATAGGTCTGAGCCATTTCGCTGTCAGAAGAGATAGGGAAGTGAAAGTCACCCATCGCACTATCAAACAGTTTTATCGGTTCGTTAAAGGAATCGGGATAGTCGACCTGCTGAGCGACGGTATTGATGCTGATGCCGCAGCAGCATAAGGCGGCTAACGCGATAGAGAATCGGTTCATAGTCTGTTCCTACGATTTAAGTTCTATAAGTTCGGTTGTCAGTTACTAGATAGTACCCGTAATTTGTTCGCTAAAACTGATCTACTGCAAAATGAATTCAACGGGTGCATTAGGCCCTAGTGGCCAACCTAAGATTACCCAGATGACAGTTAATGTCAGGCCCGAAACTAGAAGCACCGCAGAATAGGGGAGCATCGTTGCGGCCAGCGACCCAAGTCCGAACTCTTTTTGCCAGCGCTGGCAGAATATAAGTATCAACGGGAAGTAAGGCATGAGGGGCGTAATGATGTTTGTTGCTCCATCACCCACACGGTAGGCAGCAGTGCTCATTTCAGGGCTGATGCCAATCAACATTAGCATCGGTACGAGCACGGGTGCGAGCAGAGCCCACTTCGCGCTAGCAGAACCTATAAACAGATTGATGGTTGCACCGAATAAAATTATCAGTGCCATCAAGGCGGAATCCGGGAGGCTAGAGCCTTCTAATACGGCGGCTCCTTTGATAGCAAAAATAAGACCAAGATTTGACCAGTTGAACATTGCTACAAAGTGAGCGGCGGTGAACGCGAGCACCAGATAATAGGAGAGGTCTGCCATAGCGCCACTCATCATCTTCACGATATCGCGATGATTCGATACGGTGCCGGTAGCTGACCCATACGCCCAACCTGCGGCGAGGAATAAAAAGAAGAAGCCGGCGACCAAAGATTGAAACATTGGCGTGAGTCTGGCCTCAGGATTTGCCGCTTCATTTATAAGCGGAGTGCCAGGGCCCACTGTTAGGAAGATCCAAAGCGCGATAATTCCTAGGCAAGCATAACCGGCACGAGCCAGGCCTTTGCGTTCGCTATCGCTCAATGTGGTGCTTGGGTCTTTGATGACGCCAGCGGCAGTGCTCTGGGCATCACCGGATTTAATCGGCGCCAATCGAGGCTCGATGATCCTGTCGGTGACATACCAGATCGACGGCAGAAACACGAAGGTCATGGCGATGATAAAGTAGGCGTTACCAGCGATGTTCGCATCCCACGAGGGCTGGATAGTTTCGGCTGCTGCCTCGGTGATACCGAATAGGAGGGCGTCTAGCTGGCCAGGCAAAAGGTTTGCTGAGAATCCACCGGACACACCGGCAAAGGCCGTGGCTATACCGGCGATTGGGTGGCGACCGGCGGCGGCGAAGATAACGCCAGCCAACGGGATTAGAACAACATAGGCAGCGTCGGCCGCTAGGTTACCCACCATGCCAATAAGCGCCACAGCTGGGGTAAGCAGAAATAAAGGAGCCTTCGATACGGCGCCGCTCATCGCGGACGCAAAAAGACCAGAACGCTCTGCAACGCCTGCACCGAGCATTACCACAAGGACATAACCAAGAGGATGGAAGCTGGTAAAAGTTTCCGGCATATCTACAAGTAAGCGCTGGATATTTCCCGCCGACAGCAAGCTCTCGGCACTAATCATAATAGCATTACCTGCCGCATCGATCTGTGTAGGGTGGGCTGCAGACACGCCAAATACGGCCGCGACGACACTTATGGCTATGACAACAGCAATACAGTAAAGAAAGATGAATACCGGATCTGGCAGCTTGTTTCCAGACTTCTCTATCCAGGCGAGAATACCTTTCATTTCATTGGTTTGTTTTTGTGCGTTCTCATTCATTGTTATTATCCCAGACGGCTGATACACGACGATCGCTTGTTAGTAACACTCTGCATTTACTGTATGGCAGGGCCTTAACGGAGTAACCGGAAAAAAGTATTTAGCTCGTTTAAATAGCTCGCGGGCTGTTCCAGCGCTGCGAAGTGGCCGCCTTGTTCCATTAGGGAGTAGTGACGCAAATCATACGCTGCCGCCACCCAGGATCTTGGCGTTATAAAAATCTCAGCAGGGTAGAGAGCGACCCCAGTAGGCACATCGATATACTCGATCGGCTTGGCGACTGGGGTCTTACTGTTTTCGTAATAGATACGCGCAGAAGAGGTAATGGTCTGGGTAAACCAATAGATGGAGATATTGGTCAGCAGCTCATCTTTGGTGAAATAATTGTCGAGATCGCCGTCTGCGTCCTGCGGCAGGTCGGACCAGCCGTGAAACTTCTCTACGATCCATGCGGCCAGTCCCGCCGGTGAATCATTTAATCCATAACCTAAGCTTTGTGGCTTAGTCCCCTGAATTCGTTGATAGCCAACTTCATTAAGCATGTAAGCAATTCGCGCGGTGCGTAAGCTGCTTACTGCCTCTGAGACATCGTCTCGCTGCGTTTCGTCTGCTGGCGGGCCCGCTAAAACCATATTTGAGTGCAGGCCTATTAATCGTTCTGGGTAGTTGTTAGCAAGATAGCGATTGATGATTGCGCCCCAATCGCCGCCTGCGATTGCATATTGCTCATAACCGAGGCGCTGCATGAGACCGGCAAGAATATGCGCAATCTTCTCCGGGCTATAACCTGGCTCATTCGGTCTTTCTGAAAAGCCGAAGCCGGGAAGTGAGGGCGCTATGACGTGATACGAATCGGCAATATCTCCCCCATGAGCGACGGGGTCGGTGAGAGGGCCTACGATCTTCGAGAATTCGGCTACCGACCCAGGCCAGCCGTGAACAATCATTAATGGAATTGCATCGGGGTTCTCGGAACGCTGATGAATGAAGTGCATATCTAAGCCATCGATTTCAGTTTTGAACTGGTCGAATTGATTTAATTCAGATTCTTGTTTCTTCCAGTCGAAGTCGTCCTGCCAATAGGCAATTAGTTCGCTCAGGTAGCTGGAGTCGGTGCCATACTCCCAAGTGGTATCTGCTATCTGATCAGGCATGCGGGTAGCTGCAAGCCTGCGTTTGAGATCCGCTATCGCAGCGTCTGCGATATCGATCTCAAAGGGTATGATGGGTGCGTTGTTTGCAAACCTGAACTCAGGCATGGGCTTCTCCTTTTCAGAGGGTGTGACTTTATTCAGATCCGCTAGATTTGATCTGAGTAGGTCAGGCTTAGCAATAGCGACTGATGCAATCGCAATGGTTAGAATTGCTGCTAATACAAGGGTGAGCCTTGTTCGTTTAATAGATAGTACTGATAGTCTTAAGTGCATAACGTACCTCGCAGCGCAAGCTGGTAGTTGATTCTTGGTTTATACCTAGTTATTTTCTATATCTGATAGTGCCTTACGGAAAATTTCAACAGCAGAGTCTATTTCTTTCTTGCTAACATTGAGAGCGGGCAATAGGCGCACGCTATTCCCCCCTGCCTTAACAACCAATAATTTCTGCTCTTGCAGGCGCGTAATTAATTGTCCCGCATCGGTCAGGCAGTAGAGACCTACCATAAGGCCAAGGCCCTTTACTTCGGAAAGTAACAGCGGGTAGCGCTGGACGAGAGTTGAAAGCTCAGCCTTTAAATAGTCTCCTAACTCACTCACATTTCGCAGAAAGCCGGCATCATTAAGCGTATCCATAACGGCGTTGCCAACGGCCGTCGCCAGAGGGTTGCCTCCAAAAGTACTGCCGTGAGTTCCCGCCACCAAGGAGCAAGCGACTTCTTCCGTGGCGAGACACGCGCCAATTGGAAATCCACCGCCAAGCCCCTTCGCTGTGGCGAGTATATCGGGATTAACGCCCAATTGTTGATAGGCGTAGAGGCTGCCGGTGCGTGCGATACCGCATTGCACTTCATCAAACATAAGTAGAATGTTATGTGAGTCGCATAACTCTCTGATAGCCTTAAGATATTCGATTCCAGCAACGCTAATACCACCTTCACCTTGGACCGGTTCGATGATGATTCCAGCGGTATTCTCGTTGACCGCACACAGCAGTGATTCAAAGTTTCCGAACTCAGCTTGATCGAAGCCTGGGTCTCCGACGAGGAAGCCTTCGCAATGAACAGGGTTAGCAGCAGATGCGATAGCGGCAAGGCTACGCCCATGAAATGCACCGCTCATCGACACAATACGATTCTTATGACCCAGGTCCTTAGAATGGAAGTAGCGACGAATAGCTTTGAAGCCACATTCAATCGCCTCGGTGCCGGAGTTGCAGAAGAAGACGCGATCGGCGAATGTACTGGCGACTAGTTTATTGGCCAGCTGTTCGCTAGGCTCGGTGTTATAGAGATTGGAGGTATGCCACAGGCGGTTCGCTTGACCCGTCAGTACGTCGATCAATTTAGGGTTGCAGTGGCCGAGGCTATTGACTGCTATCCCCATTCCAAAATCGAGATAACGCTCGCCATCTTTCGTGAACAAATAGGAACCCTGGCCACGTTCAAAATTCAGTTCCCGAGTTCCATAGTTCTGCATGAGTGCAGAGCTCATATTTTTATCCTAATTCATTAAATTGATTGCTTTACTGCTGGCGTTGACGCTAAAAAAGTCGCGGCAGTTTTCCACAGTAGAGTGTATCATTCAATCTAGAAATGTCAGATGGGAAACAGACTTTGTTCCAACTCAAAAAAAAATCACTCGAGCTTCCTGATTCCGATTCAGCACTGCCGCATCGTGCCGAAGTTATTCAGCCTGCACCCGAACATTTTGTCTCGGGCAACCGATTCGCCGAGCCGGTGCCAATGAACTTGCAGAAGGCGGTTTTTGGGCTAGGTTGTTTCTGGGGTGCCGAACGCTTGTTTTGGCAGCTTGAGGGTGTGTACAGTACTGCTGCGGGTTATGCTGGTGGCATTACGCAAAACCCTACTTACCAAGATGTTTGTTCTGGAGGCAGTGGCCACACCGAAGTGGTACTGGTCTTTTTCGATCCAGAAATAACCTCCTTTCAGGCGTTGCTCACGGCGTTTTGGGAATCCCACGACCCGACCCAAGGAATGCGTCAGGGCAACGATAATGGCACGCAATATCGCTCAGCAATTTATACCAGCAATGCCGGGCAGTTACAGCAAGCCAAAGCTAGCGCTCAAGCATTTCAGAGTGCTCTCAGCGAGAAGAACTTTCCATCGATAACTACTGAAATCAGCCAGTTAACTGATTTTTATTATGCAGAGGATTGCCATCAGCAATATTTAGCAAAGAATCCAGCAGGCTATTGTGGTTTGGCTGGTACTGGCACTTGCTACACGCAGCAGATCGACGCGCAGGCCGCCGGCTAGTTCGGCGCAGTGATTTAACCGCGCCTAGCTTTTCTTTCGAAAAAACTCCTTGATCTCACTCTCCTTTGACAAGGCATCCTCATAACCCATTTTCCAGAGGGCGTTGCAAAGACCTTTCACGAATAGCACGAGGCTTAGCAGCGTGCCAGAGGTGTCGGATTTTATGTGCTTGGCCATTTGCTTTGGTAGCTCATCGTAGAATTCCTAGCAAGGATATTAATTTCCTTGCTAGGAGAAATCTCAAGTAATCCAGTTTTTGAGCGCTAATTTTCACAGCGGGAAATAAAACAGGCAGTGCCGAGGAAACCTTTAGGTGCAAGTGACTCAGCTGGCCGGTCTACCGATGCGATGCCGGCCCTCCCAATCCGGCAGTGCGTTCGTCCCTTGGTAAAACGAAACTGACTCTCCTGTGCTGTAGGTTGATGCTGTCATACTCAATGCATCGAGAAAGCCTTGGTCTCTATTTTTTTGAATTTTATTCAGTATTGGAACACGCGGAAGCAATTCAAGGAGCGGGGAGTTGTCTAAAAGCGAACGTGGGACATCGGCGCGCTTGTTAACGATGAAAGACAGCAGCAAGTCAATTCGGTCCGCGTTCTTTGTTTCTAGCGTCCGCCTCGTCTTTCTCTCAGGACCCAGTGGCCTGTCCTATCTTGTTCGATCTATTCGCTTCTAGTTTAGCCAGGCTTGCTAACACGCGCTTGTGTGTATTACTTCGCTTTTTATCTAAAACTCTGTAGCTTACTTTTATTCGGATTGGCTAATGGCTAATGGCTAATGGCTAATGGCTAATGGCGCGGTAGCGATCTATCATAGGCGTTATTGATAACTTAGTAGTAATTGGCAACTCGAGTCTGTAATGGTAACTCACGCAAAGATAGACCCTCTTGTTATTGCGATATCTTCTCGGGCTTTGTTCAACTTAGAAGACAGTCATCGCGTCTTCGAAGAAGAAGGCTTGGATGCCTATCAACAGTATCAAATCTCCAAGGAAGATCTGCCGCTCGAGCAGGGCGATGCGTTCCTGCTGGTACAGAAACTCCTGGGACTCAATAAGCTGCTGGACGAATCTCCGGTGCAAGTCATTCTACTCTCGCGCAATAGCGCAGATACCGGCCTGCGCGTTTTTAATTCGATTCAGCACTATGGTTTAGACATAAGCCGTGCAGCGTTTAGTGGCGGGGACAGTCCTTATCGTTATATTTCAGCCTTCAATAGCCATCTTTTCCTTTCTACGGACGGGGCGGATGTTAGGCGGGCTTTAGAGTCGGGCGTGGCTGCTGCAACGATCCTGCCTTCAGAGAAAAGCGTCACTCCCAATGAGAAGCTGAAGATCGCCTTCGATGGGGACGCGGTCTTGTTTTCCGACGATTCTGAGAAAATTTTTAAAAACGAAGGATTGGAAGCCTTTACTGAGAATGAAAAGGAAGCGGCCAACGAACCGCTCAGCGGTGGTCCGTTTAAACCTATTTTGGCTGCATTGCAGCAGATTCAAATGGCGTTCCCCCCGGGTGAGTCGCCGCTGAGAACCTGCTTAGTAACGGCCCGTGCCGCTCCAGCTCATGAGCGGGTGGTGCGCACGCTTCGTGCATGGAACATACGTATCGACGAGTCGCTTTTTCTTGGCGGGCTCGATAAGGGAGAGTTTCTGCGCGCCTTTGATGCAGATGTGTTTTTCGATGATCAGGAAGGGCATTGTGAATCAGCGCGAAATCACGTGGCAACAGGCCATGTACCACATGGCATATCGAATCAATAGCCTATTAATAGCAATCACATAATTACCTTAATTAATGCCAGCTATTAAATAATGCGTAGTACAGTCCTAAGCCGAGCAAGATTACCGTTAGTAGCCCCTGTAGTGTCTTTTCTGGAACCCGGTTACTGAGGCGCGAACCAAGCGCAATCGCTGGCAGTGATCCAATCAGCAGGCTCAACAGTAGCATCAGGTCTACGTAACCGTTAAACAGGTAGCCTAGACCGGCTATGAAGGTAAGCGGGACCGCATGAGCGATGTCACTGCCAATTATTTTCACAGCCCTGGTCTGAGAGTGAATCGTTAGAAGTATCGCCGCGGCGAATGCTCCCGCTCCCACGGAAGAGAGTGTCACACAGACGCCCAGTAGGATTCCCATTGCAAAGGTTAGGCCAGATCGTCTGCGTTGTATAAAGTTCATTAACAACGGTGGCTTATTTTCTACGGCTTTCTCTCTTAGTTTATTGCGAAATATCAATATTATCGCGGTGATTATTAACATCACGCCTAAGCTAAATGTGAGTAGTTCCCCGAATCTTGGCGAATCTTGGAAGGTGGCTTTGCTCATGGCGGCGTGGACTAAGATCGCCGTAGGCACGCTGCCTATAGCCAGTAGTCGCACAATGCTCCAGTCTACGTTGCCTGCATGATGGTGGGACAGGGCACCACCAGCCTTCGTTATAGCTGCGTAGAGAAGGTCTGTACCAATCGCTATCGGGACTGGATAGCCAAACAGTAGCAACACAGGAGTCATCAGCGAGCCGCCACCTACGCCGGTAATACCTATGGCAAATCCAACGAGGGCGCCTGCTGAAATATGTAGGATCAGTTCCATGTTGGTATCTGTGTGAACTCGTTCTATGTAGGTATTGAAAGCGCGAGGGTAGGCTGAAGATAGTTGTCAATAAAGGAATATTTAAGAATATTTTTATAACTAAATAGAATAAGCTTTGCCTTTCGCATAAAACTGAGGGGTGGACTATGAAGTTGCATCAACTTCGATATATCTGGGAGGTCGCGAAGCAGGGCCTAAACGTTTCTCAAGCGGCCGCTCACCTGTATAGCTCACAACCAGGTATTAGCAAGCAAATCAGATTGTTAGAAGAAGAGCTGGGCCTACAAATATTTACTCGTCGTGGGAAGCATCTTGTTGAAATTACGCCAGCCGGGCTAGAAATACTGGAGACAAGTGGGGAAATTTTGCAGCAGATAGAGAAGATACAGTCGCTAGCGCAGGAGCATAGTGATGCGCACCGAGGCAGCCTATCGCTAGCAACCACCCATACTCAGTACCGCTACGTATTGCCGCCCATTATCCGACGCTTCATAGATAAGTATCCTGATGTCGCATTGCATATGCATCAGGGCACTCCGACCCAGATATCAGCCGCAGCGGTGAACGCCGAAGCAGATTTTGCAATAGCGACAGAGGCGCTCGAGCTGTATACGGACCTGCACATGCTGCCTTGCTATCGCTGGAATCGATCGATTCTCGTACCAAAAGGTCACCCACTTCTTGAAGAAAGTAATATAAGCCTATATAAAATAGCAAGTTATCCTATAATCACCTACACGTTTGGCTTCACAGGCAGGTCCAAGCTTGATGAGGCGTTTGATGCACAAGGCTTGAAGCCCCGGGTTGTATTGACGGCAGCCGATGCAGATGTCATCAAAACCTATGTTCGGCTTGGTCTCGGCATTGGCATAGTGGCCAGTATGGCATTCGACGCAGAGATAGATAAGGATCTGGTGGTGCTGGATGCCAGCGGGCTGTTCGAGCCAAGTACCACCAAGATCGGCTTCCGTCGTAATAGTTACTTTCGCGGCTATATGTATGATTTTATTGAAATGTTTGCTCCACATCTCAACAGAGACTTGGTGCGCAGAAGCCTAAAAGCGAAGAGCATGGCTGAAGTGGATGAGTTAGTAGGGGATATAGAGCTACCCGTACTCTGAGGCTGCTGACTTAGCTTTGAAGCAGCTGCAGCCTAGTCCTCGATGTTGCCCCTGTGCAGGCCGCATTCCTTGATCGTGGCTTCTTCCCACCACCAGCGACCCTCTCGTTCATGCTGGTTCGGTCCTACTGCGCGGGTGCAGGGCTCACAGCCTATGCTGATAAAGCCCACATCGTGCAGTTTATTGTAGGGCACATCAAACAGGCGAATGTAATTCCAGACATCCTCAGAGCTCCAATTAGCCAGCGGGTTTATCTTAATAACAGGGTGCTCAGCGCTAGAGAAGCTGCTATCGAGCTGAACTACGGGCACATCGGCCCTGGTTGGGCTCTGATCGCGTCTCTGGCCGGTAATCCAGGCATCTACCGTTGCCAGCTTGTTCCTTAGTGGCTCTACCTTGCGGATGCGGCAGCATTCCTCGTGACCGTCCTCAAAGAAACTAAAGAGGCCCTTGTCTTGGATTAACTGACCTAGTCGATCGGGGTCCGGGTGAAGTGTCTCAATAGGCAGCTCGTAATGCCTGCGGACGCTCTCAATGAATTCGTAGGTCTGAGGGTGCAGTCGCCCTGTATCTAAAGTGAAGATTGCCGGCTTATCTATCAGCTTGGTCGCCATCTCTATTAAGGCTACGTCTTCAGCCCCGCTGAATGAAATGCACAGCTTAGGCCACAGCACGCTGACCTGCTGGATAATATCCTTAGGCTCGCTGTTGCTGAGTCGTATATTGAGTTCGTCTATCTCTTTTGCTGTGATCATTAGAGCCTTTGTGACTGAAGGGGCTATTCCGAGTGTGGGCAGCGTGCACATTCTCGGCTATTTGGTGGCCCCGGTAAAGTGTGAGCGTAGACGATGCTTACCACCGGGAGGGTAAACTAATTGGCAAATTCTCAGAGACGATGTTCCACGTGAAAAACCCTAAGTAAACGACTAGTTTAGACAGCCAAAATGAATTCTTATACCAAATATTGATGTTTCTCGCACCATTAAATCAATATCTAGTAATTGGACAGCTACACAGTCGCTTGCGCGTCTGTTCGGGCTTCGCGATTTCTGCTAGATTTACGCTGTTTCAAGTGACCCAGCAGCGGCGGCGGCCAAGCTCAGTAAAAGTGCCGGCTTAAGCCGCTGGTTTAGATGTCAATTAGCACGCACAATTGAATACCCAGAAAAGGAGAAGTGTACGTCATGGAAATCGCTTGCCTAGATTTAGAAGGAGTATTAGTGCCCGAGATTTGGATCGGGTTTGCAGAGAAGACAGGTATCGATGAGTTGGCAGCAACTACCCGCGATATTCCCGACTATGACGTGTTAATGAAGCAGCGTCTGGCCATTCTCGACCAGCACAGCTTAGGACTGCCGGACATTCAGGAGGTCATCGCAACGATGGCACCAATGCCTGGCGCTAAAGAGTTTATAGATTGGTTGAAAGAGCGATTTCAGCTCATTATTTTGTCTGATACATTCTATGAATTTTCTCAGCCTCTGATGCGCCAGCTCAACTTCCCAACGCTGTTTTGCCATAGACTGGTCGCGGATGAGAACGGCAGGATCGTGGATTACAAGCTCCGGCAGAAGGACCCCAAGCGCGAATCCGTTAAGGCATTGCATGGACTTAACTTTCGGGTGATCGCTTCCGGTGACTCTTACAATGATACGACCATGCTCGAAGAGGCGGATGCTGGCATCTTGTTCCGAGCGCCGGCTAATGTTATCGAGGAGTTTCCGCAATATCCTGCGGTTGCCAGCTATGAAGAGCTTAAGCGAGAATTCTGTGCTGCCAGCGAACGCGAGCTAAGTGTAACGGAATCCTAAGCTTAATTTATAACTTGAATTTATTGCTGTAATGCACTGAAAATATTGCTTATTTTGTCGAAGCATTCCTGGTATTCCTGCTCGCATTCGGAGTCAGCTACGATGCCTCCTCCCCCCCAACAGCTGAGCACACCTGATTCCCACAATAGACTGCGGATGGTAATACTGCTGTCGAAGCTGCCATCAGCCCCCAGATAGAACACCGTTCCACAGTAAACACGCCGCGCACCATGCTCCACGCTCTGGATGATCTGCATAGCGGCTATTTTTGGGGCACCGGTGATAGAGCCTCCAGGATAACAACTTGAGAGAAGATCTAACGCATCTTTGCCTGGCAGTAATCTGCCGGCAACATCGCTTACCATGTGATGAACATTGCTGAAGCTTTCTATAGTAAATAACTGATTTACTTTAATACTACCGATTTCACAAATACGCCCTAGGTCGTTTCTTAGTAGGTCTACGATCATTAGATTCTCTGCCCGATCTTTTTCGCTAGCGGCCAATTCTCGTGCAAGGCGCCTATCCTCATCCACTGATTTGCCTCTGGGCCGCGTCCCTTTTATCGGCTGCGTTAGGACAGTGCCTTTGTCTAGGCTAACAAAGCGCTCTGGTGACAAGCTCAATAGCGCGCCGCTGCACCAGTCTATATACGCAGAGAAAGGGGCCGTGGTGGCGCGGCGCAGCTTTAGATAAGCTGCTAGGGGCTCCCCGCGCACCCTCGCGGTGAAGCTCTGGGTTAAGTTGACTTGATAACAATCTCCGCGCTCGATTCGAGACTTTATCGCAGCGAACGCATGCTGATACTCGGAAAAGCTGGTTGTGTTTGCGAACGGGGATTCAAGGCAGAACTTAGCAGGCTCAGCTGCAGCCGTTCTATTAAGCGACTGCTCAATAGAGGCTAACACCTGATTAATAGCGGTAGCGGGGCAACTCGGGTGCATCCTTAACTCGCAGCTTCTTTTCTCGTGATCCAGAACAAGGGTCCACAGATAAATGCCGACGAATGCATCGATGATCGAGAAGTCAGCTTTGCCTATCAAGGTAGGGTAGCCGAGATAGACGATGGCCGTGCCGGCATGTTCCAGCTTCAGCTGCTGCCTATCTGCAGTCTGTTGCTTCTGTAGCCTAGGTGACGGTAAAAAATGCTCTTTTAATACTCTGATATAACTCAGAAATTCAGTGCTATTGGTGGAGCTACCGACGAGCTGTGTCACGTTGTCAGAGCAAGAAAGGACGCCGTTTTCGACCTTTACATGGGCGGCTGGTGCTGCGGCCAAGATGTCCAGCCTGCCGTTGTTGCCTCGGTGGTTCGCGCTGTCGAGAAATGCGGGCATGCCAAACCCATTGAGCGCACGCATATAGGGCTCGCTGTCATCGTAGTAAGGCAAAGCTCGGGTGTTTGTGTAAGGCATAGGGTGCGCTTGCGGTAATGCGCAGCTCCGCAAGGTTAAGAATTAATCAGCAGCCAAAAGACTACCTTGATTTAACAGCTGGCGCAGTAGTTCCGTTATCTCGGGGTCTACTAGCAAGTTGTTGGAGCTGCTAGGGACGATTTGGGGCGCCTCGCAGAACGCGACAATATTCGAAAGCTGTTTCATTGAGAAGCTAACCATAGCCCCATCAACGAATAGTAATACGCAGTCCTTGGCAGCAGATTCCATGAAGGCGAACCGAGAGCTGGGGTTCTTCATCAGTTGCACCCCATCGCCCAATAGGGCCGCAAAATCTTGAGGGGAAAGTTCGTCATCTAAGGGTTGAATGAGCTCGGGATATTTTGGTTGGCTGACATAGCAGCCGAACCAGCCGGCAAATTCCTGTTTCTGTGCAAGTCGTTCTGTGAGTTGACGATAACTGGCATCTAGCAACTCCGGCTTGATCTCTGCGCTTCGCAGTCCAGCCTGCGCCTTACTGTCTTCATAGCGCTGTGCCGGGTCTTGGTCTTTGATGATGAAATCACTGAAACCTTCTATCATTTCAGCCATGGAAGGTGCGCGAAACCCAATGGAGTAGCAGAGGCTGTCGTTGGTAGCTGTGCCCCAGTGAGCGAACCGCGGAGGAATATACAGCGCATCACCAGCGCTTAGATTGAATTCCATTGTGGATTTAAAGTTCTGCAGCAGGCTCAATTCCTCGCCAGGAACAAGCTCGGCATTGAAGTCACAGCGATCGCCGACCTTCCAGTTACGCTCACCCTGGCCCTGCAAAAGAAAGACGTCATAATAATCGTAATGAGGTCCTACGCTCCCACCTTGGGCAGCGAAGGAAATCATGATGTCATCGATGCGCCAGCTAGGAAGGAAATTGAAAAGTGTTTTTATATCGGCGACGTCTTCAACCCATTGATCCACTGCTTGGACCAGCAAAGTCCAGTTCGACTGAGGAAGTTGCGTGAAGTCAGAATCTTTGAATGGGCCATGACGAAGCTGCCATTTCCCTGGCTCGGCTTCAGTGACTAGACGGCTTTCAACAAGCTCTTCGCAGGCGAGTCCTGCCAACTCCTCAGGTGCCAGCGAATCACTAAAGTTTGGTATAAACTTCGACAATAGCACTGGTTTCTTCTGCCAGTACTGCGCTAGAAAATCTTCGCTATCGAAAGCCGCGTTTAGTTGTCGTTTACTCAAATAGCACGCGCCTGCTCTACTGCGTTTCCTAGATACTTACGCGGTGTAAGTTGAAGCAATTCTTGCTTCGCTGCTTCAGGAATAGTGAGGTTTTGTACGAAGTTTTGGACAGACTGCTGGTCTATCTGCTTTCCACGAGTTAATTCCTTTAGCTTTTCATAGGGCTTCTCGATACGGTATCTACGCATAACAGTTTGTATAGGCTCTGCCAATATTTCCCAGGAGGAGTCGATATCGTCATCTATCGCTTGAGCATTGAGCTCGAGTTTCCCAATGCCTTTCATCGTAGCTCGATACGCTATAAGGCTATGCGCCAGTCCTGTGCCAATGTTTCTAAGAACCGTGGAGTCTGTTAAATCTCGTTGCCATCGCGAGATTGGTAGCTTCTCACAAAGGTGAGTCATGATGGCATTGGCTATGCCTAGATTGCCTTCAGAATTTTCGAAGTCGATAGGGTTTACCTTGTGGGGCATGGTCGAGGAGCCAACTTCTCCGGCTACTGTTCGCTGCTTAAAATAGCCTAGTGAAATATAGGCCCAGATGTCTCTATCGAAATCGATCAGCACGGTATTGAAACGACACACGGCAGCGAATAGTTCTGCCACGTAATCGTGAGGCTCGATCTGCGTTGTGTAAGGATTCCAGCTGAGGCCTAGTCCTTCTACAAATTCCTTAGCAGTAGCCTGCCAATCTAGTCCTGGGTAGGCGGCAAGGTGTGCATTGTAATTGCCAACCGCGCCATTGATTTTTCCTAAGATCTCGTTCGATTCTATCTGTGCGATTTGTCGCCTTAGCCGGTGTACGACATTTGCAAACTCTTTGCCGATGGTAGAGGGGGAGGCGGGCTGCCCATGAGTACGGCAAAGCATTGGCTGGTCGGCAAAGTCATTAGCAAGCTGTGCTAATTGATTTTCGATCTCACGCATCTGATCGAGCATCACCTTGTCGCGACCGTCGCGCAGCATTAGCGCATAGGCTAAGTTGTTGATGTCCTCGGATGTACAGGCGAAATGGACGAATTCGAGCTGATCACTTAGCTCTGCATTGTCCTTAAATTTTTCTTTGATGAAATACTCGACAGCCTTTACGTCGTGATTGGTTGTTGCCTCGATTGCCTTAATGCGTTGTGCGTCGGCTATCGTGAAGTTTTCGATAAGATCATCTAGGTACTCCAAGCCTCGCTCGCTAATGGCTTGAAGCTCGTGGATTTGATCGTGTTCCGATAGCTTCTGTAGCCACCTAACCTCAACTAAGACGCGGTAGCGCATGAGCGCAAATTCACTGAAGTAGGGCGCGAGGTCTTCGCACTTGCTCTTATAGCGACCATCCAGTGGAGAGATTGCTAATAGTGAATTGTCTGAATCGTTTGCCATTGTGTATTCCTTGGATTACGTAAAACTTGTCTTACCGTTACCGGTGCAGGTTTCGTGCTTTTAGCGCCCATTTGTACTCAGCACTCTAGATTGATGCCAGTAGACGCCGCCTGAGTGTACTTGCCGTTTCTTGTACTCGCTTTCTGTAGACGATGAGTCGCCAGCGCCGTCCTCCGAGTTGATGCCATAGTACCGCCGATCTAATGCCCGCCAATAGCAGCGAGCGAACACGGGTTGCTACATAATTGTTCTGCAGATAGTCCACCTGTCCTTGCACTTGAATGCGGTGGTCCAGCGTACTAATTGTATCTTGATACAACGCCGCAAGCTGTTCGAATGTCTGTTCTTGGCGTAATTGTCCTTCGGTTTTTTCCGCGTCTTCCATACGCCAGGGTGTTGCATTCTCGGGAATTAACAGCAACGGTTGAATCGGCTGCAACCCATTTCGGATAGTGGTTTGCATGATGGGACTTGCCTCTAGTTTATTTCTTAGTAGTAGCATCCCTAATGTGTAGCGCATGACACTGGCATTTTCTGGTGAGCGAACCTGAGTGAACATGTCATTCAGGGTGCGCAGACCTAGATTTAAATGCCCCAGATTAGGGTACACATCAGCCTCTGAGCTTGGGTTGAGTGCGAGCAGGGGATTCACGCTGGCAATTAACTCAGTCTGCGAGGCATTGCCGTGTGCGGCAAGCTTGGCAACCAGAGCTGCCGACTGCGCGACCGCGGCTAAAGCTATAACCTGCCATTCCCAGCGCGTCAGTTCAGCGACAGAATTGTTCAATGATTGCTCCTCCCAGACAGCGTTCATCCTGATAAAATACAACATACTGTCCCGGTGTCACCGCGCGCTGTGGTTTAGTGAAATCTACCTGTAGCTGCCCGTCTTCAAGCATGCTTAGCTGACACTGCTGATCGACCTGGCGGTAGCGGATTTTGGCAGTACAATTGAGAGGCATGTTCTGAGGCGCTGCATTTACCCAGGCCGGCTTACTCGCAAGTAAACGGCTAGAGAATAGCATTTTATGGTCCGAACCTTGAGCGACCAGTAAAACGTTTCTCTCCAGGTCTTTGTCTACAA
>Ga0302138_10000657_pt1 | contig 17667 bp, 17 predicted proteins | sample CBN3_321_MG_FD_203110 | JGI IMG/M metagenome (GOLD analysis project Ga0302138, IMG submission 203110) | Marine microbial communities from Western Arctic Ocean, Canada - CBN3_surface | ecosystem: Environmental > Aquatic > Marine > Oceanic | place: Canada: Western Arctic Ocean | collected 2017-09-15 | reverse complement strand
CAACGGATGCGTTTCTTACCATTTTCGAAACCAACATTGGTATGACCGCAGATGTCGGCACCTTTCCAAGACTCGTTAAGCTGATACCAGAAGGGTTTGTCCGAGAGATGGCCTATACCGGGCGGCGCGTTCCAGCCCAAGAGGCTGCCGCAATGGGGCTTATCAATCGCGTTTTTGAGGACCAAGCACAAATGCTTGAAGCGGTCATGGCGATTGCCGCGGAAATTGCCTCGAAAGCACCTCTTGCGGTCTATGGCTGCAAAAAAATGATTACCTACGCACGAGACCATACTACCGCGGATGGTTTGGACTACATTGCGATCTGGAATGCCTCACACTTTAAACTCGAGGAGATTCAAGAAGCCATGACGGCTAATTCGGAGAAACGGCCAGGTCATTTCGTCGACCTGCCAAAGATTCGCAAAGCCTAGCGTTTAACTCGATCGGACAGCGCATAAAAGCCAAACCCAACGGCCACCACGAGGAGTCCCGCAATGGCCTCCTCCGGTCTTTGGATCAAAATATAGATCAATGTCCAGAGGGTTAATCCTAGAAAGATGAGTGGGGTTATCGGGTAACCCCAGGTCTGGTAGGTGTCCTTTTTCAGGAGCCCTTTTGCGCGCAACCTAAAAACGCCGCCGACGGTAAACAAGGTGTTTAGGCTTAGGACAAAGCCGCTGAACACCAGCACCGACTCAAAACTAGACGTCAGAACAAACGCAACCGATAGCAGGACAACGGTGAGAATCGCGATCTGAGGTAAATCATCGTCATTGGTCTTCGCTAACACCCGAAACACTGAAAAATCCTGGCCGATCACTTGCAACACCCTCGGGCCTGCCATCAACATCGCACTGACCGTCGAGATCAGTAACAACGATAACATCAACCCCATCAACTGCCCGCCTTGGTTACCGAACGCGTATTGTGCGGCAATCACGCCGACTTCAACTTTTCCTTGTAGGGCCTCAATCGGTGCGACCGCCAAAAATACATAATTCAACAGAACATAAAAACCCATCACCATCAGCGTTCCAATCATCAGGATCGATGGTAGGCGCTTTGCAGGCTGATCGATTTCATCGATCAAATAGGTTGCCGCGTTCCAACCGGTGTAGGCGTAGTTGACGTAGATGAGCGCGACCGCGAATGCCCCCGAAGACAAGGACCCAAGATCACTCGCCACCGGTAGTTTTGGCATACTCATTTGGTGATCCGACATCGCCAGCGCGGCAACACTAAAAATCAAAATGAGCACCACCTTGAGCGCTGTGAAAACCAGTTGCGTCTTACCGCTGACCGTTCGGGAATAGCAGTGCACCAATCCTAGGAGAACAACGAGGAGTGACGCCGCGAGCGTTTGATTAATTTCCGGAAGAACGGCCCCCAGATAGGCGCCGAAGGTCATCGCAGCAAGCGCGATCGGCGCGGCGAACCCCACTGTTATCGAGACCCAACCGGAGACAAAACCGAAAGACGGATGATAAAGACGTCCGAGGAAATTATATTCCCCACCCGAACGAGGCAACTGCGCCCCCAGCTCGGCGTAGGTTAAGGCCCCACAGAGCGCGGCAATACCCCCGATCACCCAAAGCGACAAGATCATACTGACGGATTGAATATCCAGTAATTGGAATCCTAGGCTGGTGAAGACACCCGTTCCCACCATATTGGCAACCACGATCGCAATCGCGGTCTTTTGATCAAATTTTTCTGTTAATTGGTTCGCTGCCAAGAGATCGCTCGCCTAACCTGAGAACAAGGCCCATAGATAGCCCCCATAACCACATAAAAACAGTACGCCAGAAACCCGTTCGATCTTGGCGCCGAGCATCGCATAAAGCCAAAGCACAACTGCCGCGCCGAGCATCACCCAAATATCAAGTCTCAAAAAGACAGGATCGATGGGGATATCTGTAACCAGCGAGGTAAACCCCAAAACCGCAAGAATATTGAACAAGTTACTACCCATCACATTGCCCAAGACCACATCACTGTTTCGATAATAAGCCGCAACCAAGGTCGCGCTCAGTTCAGGTAGCGATGTGCCCAGGGCAACTAAGCTGGCGCCAATCACGCTCTCTGAGACCCCTAGATCCAGAGCAAGACTGGTTCCAGCGGTCACCACAAATTCGGCTCCCACAGGCAGCGCAACCATACCCATTCCGATCAACCCAGCGATACGCCAATAGGATCCATGATGCCTTGTCTCTGAACCTTGGTCTTGGGTCAACTCATCTAGGGCAGCAAACGGCAGGCTCCCCTTGACGCTCAGGAACAAAAAGAAGGCGAGCACCAATAACATCCCAAGCCCTGTGAAAAAGCTTAAAACCCCAAAGAAGCATAGAAAAACGAAACCAACAGTGACCGCAAGCATCCAGTGCGCTTGAATCTTTAACCCATCCTGCCGGGTCAAAATAGGATGCAGCAGTACCGGTAAGCCAAGCACCAAAAAAACATTGGCAACATTGCTACCCATCACATTGCCGAGTGCAATCTGAGGATGCCCGGACAGTGCGGACAAAACAGAAATGACCAATTCGGGTGCAGAGGTGCCCATCGCAACCACCGTCACCCCAACGATCAATGGCGAGATTCTTCTTTTTCCGCCGAAATCCAAAGCGCCGCGAACGAGAAAATCGCCGCCAAACATCAGCAGGATAAACCCGAAGATCAGTTCGAAATAAATTATAGAATCAAACACTCGTGACTAACTCTCAGAGGCTAAAGAACGCGATTCGAACAAGTTACAACCCTTGCCCGACCACCTAATAATTGCGTCAACCCAAGAACCAGAGCGCTGGATCTACTGACGCCATCGGGAAAAACCGGCCCAATTATTTGGCGCCCAATACAGAGTCTAACCACTGCTTTACTGGAATTCCAGAAGCAAAAGAAAAAGGCTAAGAAAGTTGAACCGCTGGAATCAATTGACTGGGAACCGCGTTTCGACCCACTCGTTTCAGGGCAATAATGGCCAATGCAAGCACGGCAACCATCCCGACGATCCAAGCTGAAGAAAATTGCGGATGCGCTGAGAAGCTTCCAACTTGATAGACCATAGTTGCGCTAATGTAACCCACTAAGGTTGTCCAACCAAACACCAATCCGGCCCACTTCAGCCCAGATTCCTTATGCATGGCGGCGATCACTGCAACGCATGGGGCATACAACAGGATAAACACGAGGTAACTAAAGGCCGCAAGATCGCTCCCAAAGTAAGCCGCCATATTCTCAAGCGTGGCATTTTGTGGGCTGTCTGATGCGTCGTCATTGAGGCTGAGACCCAGCGGATCAAGCAAGGTGCCGCCAAGCGCACTGGCATTGTCATAAACGCTGATGACAGCGGCTTCACCCGACTGCATTAGCGTCATCGGGTCACCCTCGAGCTGCCCGCTGTACAGCGCATTCAAGGTGCCGACCACGGCTTCTTTTGCGAACAACCCAGTAAAGAGCCCGACCGTTGCTGGCCAGTTCTCATCGGTCAAACCCATTGGATAAAACGCCGGGGTGATCGACTTTCCAATTACTGACAAGACGGAAGTCTCGGTATCTTCATTCCCAAAGCTGCCGTCAGTTCCGAAGGAGTTTAAAAAACTCAACGCAACGACCACCAGAACAATGGTTCTGCCCGCGCGCAGCACAAAGCTCCGTAAGCGAAACCAGGTCGTCAGCAACAAGTTTTTAACCACCGGCACATGATAAACCGGCATCTCAGCATAGGACGCTGACATTTGACCTTGGAAAATCTGTTTCCTGAAGACCCAACCCGTAAAGATCGCCATGAGGATCCCAGTCAAATACAGCAAGAACACAATATTTTGACCTTGGCCTTTGAAGAAAGCCGCGGCAAAGAGGGCGTAAACCGTCAATCGCGCGCCACAGGACATAAAAGGCGCCATCGCAATGGTCATTAACCGATCATTTTCTCTGGATAACGATCGGGTTGCCATGACGGCTGGCACATTACAACCGAACCCGACGATCAGCGGCACAAACGCGCTACCTGGCAGGCCGATACCGATCATCAACCGATCAATGACGAAGGCAGCCCTGGCCATATAACCTGAGTCTTCCATGACTGAAAGACACAAAAACAAAAATCCGATCACTGGGATAAAGGTTGCCACCAACTGAATACCGCCACCAAGACCTTGGCTCAACAGCACGATCAACCAAACCGGCAGACCGAGATCCGACAGCAATTGCTCGCTGGCAGTCACAAAAATAGCGCCAAACAAGATATCGAAAAAATCAATAAACACGGCGCCTAAATTAATCGCAACCGTAAACATTAAATACATCGCCGCGAGGAATATCGGAATGCCCAACCATCGATTCAGGACAATTCGATCGATGGTTTCGCTTGGCGGATGGCGCACACTTTTGACCTGGGTCACGGTCTCGCCAATTGCCACCGCCTTGTGATAGCGACGTTCTGCTGCTGCGAGGGTTTCACTCGAAGACGCACTCGTCGCGCTCAGGCGCGATGACTTGATTACCGTTTGATCCTTGCTTTGGGTCGACTGGAGAATCTCTAAAAGATCCTTGATCCCGACATTGCGTGAGGCAACCATTGGAACGACGGGTACTTGGAGCGCTTTTGATAAGGCGATGGGGTCTAACGACAGTCCTGCGCGCTCAGCAACATCCAGCATGTTCAATGCAATGACAACGGGCAGCCCTGAATCCAGTAATTGCTGCGTCAGGATTAAATGGCGTTGCAAATTACTCGCATCAACAATATTAATGACGAGGTCGCACTCACCCGAGGCGATATAGTCTCGAGCAACCGCTTCATCAATACCGCCAGCAGACTGGTCCAGCGAATAGATGCCCGGCAGATCGATGATTTCAAAGCGCTCGCCGGCAATGGTCAGGGATCCGGTTTTACGCTCGACGGTCACACCCGGCCAGTTACCGACCCGTTGATTTGCACCGGTCAGGCGGTTGAACAAGGTGCTCTTACCGCAGTTAGGATTGCCAAGCAAACCAATGGTTTTTAGCGTCACGATTGCCCGCCTCTTCCGCTAGGACACCATCTCAACATCAATAAAAGCGGCGTCTCGCTTTCGGATGCTCAGCAGTGACGGCCCAACGCGGACCTGTAAGGGATCACCAAGCGGGGCTTGGCGCAGTACTTTGACTTCAACACCGGGGAATATGCCCAAGGCATAAAGCTTGGACTGAAGCTCAATTGACACTGATTCTGCCGGCGCAATCCGTCCGATCGCGCCCATATCCATATTAACCAACTTCATAATCTGCATCCAAGCGTGCTTGAGGCACACGTTAATCTAAATGCGAATTATTATCATTTACATCCGGAAAGTAAATGCTTTCCTCATATCTATCCGTTTAGAGCTCGGCGCAGATATGCCCGCCATCCACCACCACAACAGAACCGGTCATATATCGCGACGCATCGGAGGCTAAAAGCAGCAGCGGTCCATCAAGGTCTGAGAATTCACCATACCGACGCATCGGGATGCCTTTAACAAATTGTTCAGAGCGCGCGCTCTCAAGCAGCACTCGGGAAACGTCGGTTAAGATATAGCCCGGCGCCAAAGCATTGACTCTAACGCCGTATCTTGCGCCTTCCAACGCCATGATTTCGGTTGCTTTGACCAAAGCGGCCTTGGACACCGCGTAGGGAAACTGCCCTTTGATCGTGCGAAAGGCCGTGATCGATGCAATATTAACAATACTGCCGGTCGTACCGTGATCGGCCACCCATTGAGTATAAAACTTCGACAACCGCCAGGCGGCTTTGAGGTTGGTATCAAAGACATAGTCCCAATCCTCATCGTCAATCATGGTGTAGGTTTTGGCGCCGGCCTCGACCCCTGCGTTATTAATCAAGACATCAATGCCACCAAAGGCCTTAACCGCTTCCGCCAAAAAATTTTGCGCCGACTCTGGATCCCGAACATCCAGCGGCAAACCCAATACCTCGTGGCCTGCCGCGGTTAACTCATCGACCCGAGCTTGGATTTTATCCAGTCGGCGCGCACCCAAAACCACCCGGGCGCCGTGACTCGCCAAAACGCCGGCAAAATGATGACCAAACCCCGATGATGCGCCGGTGACTAACGCGGTTTTACCGGCTAATGAAAATAGTTCCATATCATGCTCTCTCTTGATTAGGCAAAGGTCGGACTCGTATCGTCCTGATTGAACCCATTGTAGGGACACCGAGGCTTCAAATGAATCGTTCGGTTCAATAAATGCGGTGATTAGACGCCGTTTTTTCAGTACCGTTTTACTAAAAGACCGACATCACCAGGTTTCTACGTCGTTATTGTGACACGCTCGGCACTGGCGCTCCTGTGCTAAAGGCTCGTTATTCAAGACTCGGGTTATAAAACCCACCCTTTAAAGCAGGGCTTCAAAGCAGGGCTTCAAAGCAGGGCTTTAAACTGGGACCCTATTAACAGCTACGTATTAACAACTATCGATTAACAGCTATCGATTAAAAGCTATCAATTAAACGCGCAATTTCAGACCGCATTTTTAACAGGGTATCTTTTACGGGCTCTTTGTAACACGCTAAAGGTAATGCGCTAAAGGTAGCGCGCTAAGGGGTAACGCGCGATGGGTAACTCGCTCAGGCCTCAGAAACGCGCCTTTAGACGGCGTTGTCCCCGGCTTCATTCGACTCATTGACTCGCCGCATCAAGATGGCGACCCGATAGCACGCTTGAAACCAGAGTAATTAGGCTGGTCTATGGCAATTTGATTGACCACGGTTGATCGCAAATGTTGTTGGATGGTTGCATCCGATAACGGAATTTTACCCGTGCGTAAGTCATGCGACAGTTGGGCTCTGAGGTCACCTAACGGCGCGGTCGAGCCGTAATAGTGTCGCAACCGATCTGCCTCGAGGCTCTGATGTTGTCCGCCCAGCGCCAATTCCCGCAGCACGACATCTAAAGAATTACCCGCAACCCGCGCTAAAAACTGCGAGCGACCCTGCAGATTTTTCATTGCGTCTTCTCGCAAATAGTCCCGAACACTCTGCACCAGTTCCTGCTGACTCGGCATATCGAATCCTAGGCCCGGCATCGGTTCGAGCTGTTCAACCGCTCCCGGGATTAAAAGATTGACGCAATCGACTTGGCACTCTGAGGTCCTTCGTCCAATGGCCGGTCGCTCAACCGATTGATCCGGGCCTGTACGATAGTGTTCGGCCATGCCTAGGCAGCCAATCGCCCACCAGAACGAGCCGAAAACCTCCCAATACTTCACATGGTCCGGATCAACTTTAAACCCACTTTCTGCCTCGTAGCCCGCAAACAGATCGTCATAGGTCCCAAAACCGCCAACCGGCAAATGGCTACCAAACCGCCAGGAATTAGTGCAGATCCAACCCAGATCCCGCATCGGGTCGCCAATGTGGGCGACCTCCCAGTCCAGCACCGCCGAAATACCATCCGGCGTCAGCATAAAGTTACCCGCCCTGAAATCGTTATGAACGAGGGTCAGCCGGTCTGTCTTCGGGAGATTTTCCTGCAACCACCGACCGGTATAATCAATCATCGGTTGCGGAACGTTAAAATTGTGATATCGCTCGAGCATCTGATCTAAAAACTGCTTTGGTGGCAGCTCAGCCAACCGAGATCGAAGACCACTTTGATCCAGATCAATACCGTGAATTCGAGCCAGGATCTCGCCACAGGCTCTCGCAAGCGTCGGCCGTACCGCGTCAAATTGAGGGTCTCGCGTAATCCGAGCCCCGAGTGCTTCGCCTTCGATCCACTCCATAATGAAGCCATCGCCGAGGTCGTCTTCGCGGGTCAACACATGGTAGACCTCTGGCTCCGGCACACCAACCGCCTTGGCAGACTGCATCAACAGGGCTTCAACATCGAGCCCTGGATGAGACGGTAACGCTTCAACATATTCCCCGCCCGGCGTCCGACGCATCGCAAGTGGCGTCTCAACCCCGTTGAGCAGAACGGTCAACCGATAGGTCTCTTGGCTTGCACCACCCGACAACCGTTCCACGTCGAGCAGCTCGGTACAGCCCGTAATTTTCTGCGTCACGACCCTTGCAAGTCGCGTTTCAAAAGTCGGCATAGCCCCTTCCCAACGATCCGATCCACTCTTTAAAAATGTCCATCAAGCGTCTGCTAATCCAGCCTGACGCCCTTGGGCGCCTGCTGCTTCATGTAACCAAACATGTAGCCTGCAATCCGGCGAATCTGAATTTCCTCTGCACCTTCCGTGATGCGATACCGGCGATGATGCCGATAGATGTGTTCAAACGGCTTGTGCCGGGAATACCCCAAGCCGCCATGAACCTGCATCGCTTGATCAGCCGCCTCGCAGCACAAACGATTCGCCTGATAATTACACATCGACACCTTGTCGGAGACCGTAAAATTGCCATAAGTATCCATCATCCAAGCGGTCTTATGAATCAAGGCCCGCAGCATCTCACATCGCGTTTGAAGTTCCGCCAAGGGAAATTGGATGGCCTGATTACTCGATAGCGGTTTGCCGAACGGTTTACGTTCCATCGCGTACTGGACAGACTCATTGATGCAGAACTGCGCCGCACCCAAGCTTGAGGCTGCCTGCCGAATTCGATTTTCATTAAAGAAATGTTGCACGACGCCCAGGCCACGACCCTCCCCGCCGAAAATTGCTGAGTCATCAACATAGACGTTATCCAGCGAAATCCGCCCATGATCCGTCGGCATATTGAAGGTCCAAAGCATCTCTTCAACTTTGAAGCCTTGCGCATTGGTCGGCGTCAAAAAGGCGGTTATGCCCTCGCCGTCGCCGGCCTTGCCACTGGTCCGGGCCAGAATCATGTCGTACTGGGCTTTATGAATCCCGGTATTCCAAGTTTTAGCGCCGTTAATGCGCCAGCCGTCGCCATCCCGTACCGCTGAGGTCTCCATATGGGTGGCATCCGAGCCGTGATCGGGCTCGGTAATCCCAAATGCAAACCCACGTTTGCCCTCTAACAATAAAGGGATCCACTCTGCCTTTTGTGAATCTGTGCCGTAGGCCAGCATCAGCAACAAACCAACATTGTTGGCAACGATTGAGTGCTCGTTTTGGAGGTCGTTGTGAAGGCCCAAACCCTTTGCGGCAAAGTGCTCCCGGATCACGGCCATCCCTAAGTTAGAGCCATCTTGACCACCATAGGCTTCTGGGATGGGATACCGGTAATGACCCGCGGCATCCGCCAGTCGCCGCGCCTCGCCGAGCAGCGCCTCCCACTCTTCGCTCGGCAGTCCCCCTCGATCCCAATCCGTTCGAGCATCTTCACGTCGATGATCAAAGAATCGAATGTTGTCGTTCTTATTTTCGAGCGGCTTAATTTCAGCCTCGATAAACGCATCTAATACGGCTAAATAATCTTGAAGATCCTTTGGGATATCGAAATCCATTACCTACTCCTTATTGTTTAATTCTTCGCGACAGTGCTTGGCGGTTCCTTTAGAGGGGCCAGGCAATTTTTGGTCCGGCTGACGGACGGCTAACTCTTTTTCTGTCCAGCATTAAAGCCTCGTCAACGGGCATAGCCTCCATTGGCTCAGACCAATCATCGCGGGCATCAAGTCAATTTCCAAAACGGCAAACGGTTCAATCCTCGAAAAAAAGATCTCGAACGCACCCCGCGCCGCAACATTTCCGACCTTCCGCAATTGCGACTTACAAACCCAACCCCAGACAACTTAACCGCCGCACACAGAACCCAAAATCAAACCCGCACATCCGGCACCCTTGATCCACTGCTAACGGTGTATTGCTGCACCTTGCCCCTCGGTCTATGTTTGCCGGATGAGCTTGTCCAACCCTGACCCCCTCAGTACGTTCTTGACGAAGGATTGCCAAAACAGGATCCAACACCCTAACACACCCCTCGGCTGAGAAAACATCACCCCAGCCGAAAGGTCAAGGCCTCAAGATCATCACAATCCAGCGAATACGCACCCACCGACATCGGGTGCACCGAGCCCACCGAACCGGTCATTAACACTTGACCCGGGGTCAAGGCATATCCCAGCGCAATGGCTTGGTTAATCATCCACCCAAGCGCCTTCCATTGACCATCCATAACGTCTAACGCAGAGGCTCGATGAAGGGCCGCTCCCTCAGAGAATAGCGCCAAGGTCAGTTCGTCTGGATCACCAATTGGGCTGACCGCGCCTTGGATAAATTGCGCCGCCGCCGCATTGTGCATTATCAGGTCCGGCAGGCTGGGAGGAAACTGGCCGAAATTTAAATCGACCAGCTCGACCATTAAACACATGCCATCAAAACAGGATTGCAGATCAGCGATGGATTCAATCGGTTGATCAATTGGCCTGCAGAGCACAAACCCAAGCTCTGTTTCGATCATACCGCGTCCGAAGTCGGCCTTCTGAATCACTTGCCCAGACCGATCGGCAGACGCAAACAACAACCCAAGTGCCGGCTCGACCGCGCCAAATGTTTCTTGAACTCGCCTGTTGGTTAAAGCCCCCTTAAAACCGATGATCGGATCATCTGGACGCTGGGCTAAACCAAACCTTTGGACCGCATACGCATCCTCAACGGTTGCCGCCCAGTGTTCCGGGCAACTGGGCTTGGGTGACGCTAAGTGCCTGGCCTGCTCAAGACTCGCCGCCCATTGCATCTGCTCCTGTTCGTTCATTTTTAGCTCCTGACCGCGCCTTTAGATTCTTTCTTAACCGCTGGATCCGACACGATGCTTATTCTGCCCAGGATCCGGCATCAGCTGACGGCACCACTCGGCGACACTGACAGCGATGCCTTGCATAGATCACTCAACCTTGGGAGATGCCCAATACTTGAGAAAACTTCCCCTTGATAAATCATCGAAGGCGCGCTCAGAACACCTTGTTCAGAAAGACGCAAAGATTGCTGGGCCAGATCGATTGCGACGGTCGATGGGTCAAAGGCTCGCATCTCAACGTCTAGGCTGGTTATAAAGGGCCGCAGCGACGATTGAACCCAATCTGCATCAATTAATGCGTCGCAGGCGACCAGCTCGCTAACGAATTCGGCAACCACCCGAACCGGGGCCTGTTTAGCGGCAAGCCGCAGTAAACCCCAATGCGCAAGGATCGCGCCCGCGTCAGAAAACTGCCACAAACGCGTTAAGGACAAGCGTTGTAAGTTTCGATCAAGCTCCTGGTTCTTATAATTATGGCGAGCCAAACTCCGGCGCGCTTTGTAGGCCTCAAAGTCGGCATCTCCCCGGGGAACTTCAGCCGCGGTATTGATGGGCTCTCGCACGAACGGCCAGACCTGCACGGTCTGGACTCGATCTTTAGACCAATTTGCAATGGCCATGATGCCAACAACCGACTCTGGATCTTTCAAATCAACCAGCACCTGCACATTAGACGTATTCGATTCAGGATTTTGCATCAGTTACACCCGCTGCCAGGGGTAACGCACGAAGGGCATGGCGCCCTGACTACCATTAAGGCGCCATAAAACTGTATCCATATGTTCTCGTCCAAAAAATATCTCGTCTTCTAGAACAAAAGAAGGCACGCCAAAAACCCCTTGGGTGAGCAATTGATCCTGCAATTGATCATGATGATCCCGTCCAGCGCCGGCGGCATAATCCGGGAACCCTTGCGTCTGAATACCTGCCCGAGACAGCGCTGCCTCAAGGATTAAGCGATCTTCAATATCGCATTCGCGTTGCCAAAACCGTTCGAACACATCCGCCATAAATTGCTTTAACTGCTGGCGAGTACCTGCATGTTCTTGCGCCCACATGAGCGCCACCCCCGCCAACGACGAATCCCAAATTTTCAAGGGCCCGCGAAGCACGCGCCCCTGATTCTCCGCATAGCATCGAGCATCACGATAAGCCGCCTTCACGACAGACCATTGTTTGGGCGTTCGATTCGTGTCAACCACCTCGCCATCTGCGCGTTTTTCTGCACGCCCTAAGAAGCTGCCAATATTTAACGTCAGGGGAAGCCAGTGAATCTTAAAACCATGCACTTCTTCTAATTGCCAAATTAGCGCGTGAGCCACAAAGGCATAGGGGCTTTTAAAATCGATACAGACAGACAGCACAGCAACCTCATTTTGTTTATTGGCCAAAGGCAGGAAAACCCCAAAAGTCTTGTACTATTGCTTAATGGATCCGATTTCTCAAGGCGTTGTTGGCGCGGTCTGGGCTGCGAGCCTTGCGCCAAAGCACAAACTAAAGCCAACCCTCGTCGCCGGCGCGTTAGCCGGCATGGCTGCGGACTTGGACGTTTTTATATCGTCTGGGACGGATCCCTTATTGTTTCTTGAGTACCATCGCCAATTCACCCATTCACTGGTCTTCGCCCCGGTTGGGGCGCTCATCATTGCACTCTGCCTATGGCCCATATTAAAGCGACAGCTCAAACCACTTGAACTCGTTTTCGCCTGTTTTCTCGGTTATCTCAGCCACGGACTGCTCGATGCGTGCACCACCTATGGCACCCAGCTCTTTTGGCCGTTTAGTAACGAACGGGTCGCTTGGCACCTGATTTCAATTATTGACCCGATTTTCACTCTCCCCTTACTCGTCGTTATCGCATTTTCAGCCCGCGCCAAACAAGCCGCTGTTTGGCCAAAGATCGGATTGTTTTGGATATTTGCGTACCTGGCCGTTGGCGAGACTCAGCGGCAACGGGCAGAGGCGGTTGGTTTTGAAACCGCTGAGGAACGAGGGCATACCCCGACAAGACTCGAGGCCAAACCCGGGTTCGGGCAGTTGCTGCTTTGGAAGACCGTTTATGAATACGAGGGGTACTTTTTCGTCGACGGGGTTCGCACTGGCCTTAAAACCAAAGTCTACCCCGGCGCCAACATCAAAAAGATTGATCAACGCTGGGCGAATGAACACTTGCCACCCAAAAGCCAAATACTTGCGGACTTCACGCGCTTTCAATGGTTCTCAAATGACTACCTTGCCCTGGATCCTAATCAACCCAATACGATTATCGACGTGCGCTACTCCATGAACGTCAACGAAATTGCACCGCTTTGGAGCATCCAATATAAGCCGGACCTGCCTTTAAACCACGTTGACTATCTCACCCATCGAAATTTGGAGCCCGCTACCACCGAGCGGTTTTTAAAAATGCTTTGGGGACACTAAAGGTCTTTTCTCTGACAGCGCAGCTGGCTACACTCGAAGATCACCCACTGCTGGAGTTCAGCGTCATGCACTATGAAACCATCACCGTGCGTAATCATCAGGGCGTGTTGATCATCACGCTAAACCGACCTGAACGACTGAATGCATGGACCTATCAAATGGGTCGCGAGTTGCATCACGCAATTGGCGCGGGCAATGAACAAGACGACGTTATTGCCATGATTTTGACCGGCGCTGGACGCGGCTTCTGCGCTGGCGCGGATATTATTGATCTGTTTCAGGCCCAGGCTGACGGCGAACCAAGCGCCTCGAATGACGAACACCGTCCCGGTAGCTGGGTCGACTTAGTGCGCGCGTCGAAACCCATGATTGCAGCCGTAAATGGCGCAGCGGTAGGCGTCGGGCTCACGCAGATTCTACCCTTCGACTATATTATCGCCGCACCCGAGGCCAAGTTTAGTGCTCGCTTTATCAAGATGGGGTTGGTGCCAGAATTAGCCAGCTCCTTTTACATCGCTGCGCGAACGGGTTTTGGCCAAGCCAATCGACTCATGCTGACCGGTGAAACCATTTTAGCGGAACGCGCTTTGGCCATTGGCCTCATCGACGAAACGGTCGAGGATCTGGGCGCTTTAATGCCCCGAGCTGAAGACCTGGCCCAAGCGATGGGCAATAACCCCCAGCAAGCCCTCCGCATGGTTAAAACCTTAATCACCGAAAACATTGCTGAATCTGATTTAACCCAAGTTCAAGCAAAAGAGATGAAAGCCCTTCAAATTTGTTACGAGAGTCCAGAACACAAGGAAGCCATTGATGCTTTCATCCATAAACGCGAGCCAGACTTCAAACGCGCTCGAATGGATGACGGCGGTACGCCATGATCCAAAAGCTGCATCACGCAGCCTATCGCTGCAAAGATAGTGAAGAAACTCGGAGGTTCTACGAGGACTTTTTAGGGTTACCCCTTACCCACGCCTTCGAGATCACAACCACCGCAACCGGCAATCAAACTGAGGTGCTGCACACCTTTTATGAACTTGAAGATGGCAGTTCAATGGCTTTTTTTGAAGCCCCCAAACAACCCTTTGACTTCAAAGTACAACACGATTTTGATCTGCACATTGCCCTTGAAGTTTCACCCGCAACGCTTCTAGAGATGTTTGAAAAAGGCCCGCGCCTTGGCATTGAAACCAGAGGGATGACTGACCATGGCTTTATCCAGTCGATCTATTTCAGGGACCCTAACGGGTATGTTATTGAATTAACCGCTAAAACCGCACAAGCACCCATGCTGACGGACGCGGCGAACGATATCCTCGCGCAATGGCAATCGCGGAAAAATTCCGCAATGGCGCCTCGTTAACGATGCGGTCCTCGAACGTATCGAGGTTTGAGGTTTTTTGTTTTATTGATTTGAACAGCCAGCGGTCACACTCGGCGGGGTTTAGGAATTACCCGTATGCAGCCCGCATCGTCGAGACATCGCGGACCATCAGCATAAGGCAGATAACGTAAACGGAGACCCAACCTCGGATCTCCGTCACGTACTAGAGGGTGTTACAGATCATTCAGACGCAATACAGCCTAATCTGAACCCTTGACCTGATTCACGAGCACAAGAATAAAGTTGGCAATCACCATGCCACCAACCGAAACCATCACATTATCGATCATGGTATTCAGAGGCATGCCTACAACCGGAATAGCATCAAGCCCATTCGCAATCGTTGGAATGGCAACGGCTGCCACAGTGTAGGCCATTCGCGTGGCTGCATCCGCCATTGGATTCATAAAGCCACCGACAAGACCCAGTGCAATCAAGGCCAAGGGCCAATAGGGCATCACGTCAGGAACGATCGTTGCCGCTAAGGCCGCAACAATAGACAGACTGGTAATAATTTGATTCGAGTTCATCGCATTTTCCTTTTTTGTTTTTATTTTTAAAAAAAGCTTTACCTCTCGCTTCAACCTATCAGAAATGTCGCTCAGACCAAATGCTTTTCTTTAGGCTTTTTTTCTGTATTTTGCTGGCTCAGCGCACGAACACCCTTAGCTGCCAAAGCATCAATGACCCCAAGCGATGCTGGGTTCGGCCCCGGCCCGGTAGAGGCCCTAACATGACCGATCCGAGCGACTGCGTGAACCCATTAAAATGGGCGCCGAATGAGCTGGTCTGCCATACGGTCACACTGTCACCCAAACAAAACGGCCCTTTGGGCCTCGCGTTCACCAACTGCGGTCGATTGCAGACCAGCATCCAGACTTTTTGAGCGATGACTTGGTATCAACCGGCGTCCCCTCAAACTTGGCAGGCGCCATCGGCTTGCATCTAATATCGCATTGCGCAGCGGCGGATCAGCTTAACTCGCTGGAACTTTAGAGGCCTCGTCAGAGTCCTTTGACGGCGACCCTACGACCGCGCCCCCGGCATCCGGGCCGACTTTTTATCCGCCAAAGACTCGGTATACTGGCACCCTAACGGCATCTAGTTGATTTGCTGTAACCCCATTTATGAAAGACGTAGCGATAGGCCTGCAATGACACGATGGACTTTTAAATCTAACACCGGTTTGCGCTGGCATAGTGGCGCATTACTCTATGCCTTCGCAGCTTACGCCTCGGGTTGGTGGCTGCTACTCGCATCGAATGTGTGGGCCCTGGTGCCCGGCACGTTCCTTGTGGCGCATGGCATGATCATCGCGGCCTACCTCGTTCATGAATGCGCGCACAACACCCTGTTTAAAAAAAACCAAAGCAACGCCCAATTGGGGAAAGTCTTGGGCTGGGTCTGTGGGTCTTGCTACGGGACCTTCGAAGACATTCGATACAAGCATTTCAGACACCACGTCGATAACGATGATGTGGTTTGGTTCGATTACGAAGCCTTCTTCAAAAAACATCCCAATGTCTATCGGGCAACCATTTTTCTAGAATGGTTTTACATTCCAGCGCACGACATTCTTATGCATTCAGTCATGGCCCTTACCGCTTTCGTCATCCCAAAACGGCGTCATCAAATGATGCGAAATAGCCTGGTGATCCTAACGAGAGTCGGTTTGCTGGCAGTCGTTGCTTGGATCAACCCCATTGCGCTGTTGGGCTATTGCCTTGCCTATATGATGATGATTATTGTGCTTCGATTTGTAGACGGTCTCGAACACGATTACCCCTATCATCTGAACCTATTTACCGATGAGGTTTCTGAGCATAAAGGCGATTTAGTCTGGGAGCAGGAACACACCTTTAGTCCAATTCTGTCCTGGCGCTACCCTTGGGTGAATTGGCTGATTTTAAATTTTGGTTACCACAATGCGCACCATGCAAAGCCCACCGCGCCCTGGTATGAATTGCCCAGCTTACACAAGCAGCGCTTTGGCGATGACCCAAACAATGTGATTCGTCTGTGGCCACAGCTTGTGATGTACCACCGGTATCGAGCCTTTCGAATCTTTCACGATGCCCCGGGTATTGAACCCGCCTCGGGCAAAGCCTTTTTAAAGGCGGCCCAAGCAGCACGCTTGACCGGTGGTAATGCCGCGTCGTTCCTGACCTCGTTTTAGATGCCATGACCCAGACCCTAGAAATTTATCAGTCCTTGTGGGCGATGGAGAAAAGGCAACCGGGCGTTCCCGAGGCCGCGCCTGCAGCCCATTTTGAACGAATCAAAGCAGCGGGCTATCACGGCGTCTGCATCGACCCGAACGTGGCTGAAATCAACGACAGCCTAGCGCTCGCACCGCTCTTTATAGACCATCAACTCAACTGCATGGTTAACGCCTTCCCCAATACACGCGATGAATTAACCCCGCTACTGGATATGGCATCGGCGTTACAGGCCAAGCAGGTTAATGTGATCGGCGGCGTGATGCCGCTGACCGTCTTGGAGACCATCCCCGTTATAGCGCATTGGATTGACGTCGCGGCGGCTTATGACTTTCCGGTTCTGTTTGAAACCCATCGAAACGCAACCTTAAACGATTTTTTTGCCACCTTAGAAATCCTACAGGCCGTTCCTGCATTACGCCTTTGCGCTGACCTGTCGCACTTTGTTGTTGACCGAGAAATCGGCCTGCCGCTCTCCGAGATCCAGGCGTCGTATTTTGATCGCATTCTAGAGCGCTCGGATTCATTTCAAGGCAGGATTTCTAATAACGAGCAAATTCAAATCTCGGTGCACTTCCCCCAACATGAGGCTTGGGTTAACCAATATAAGGCCTGGTGGCGAGCGGGCATCGGCGCGTGGTCAGACCGACAAACGCAGGACGCAACGCTGCGCTTTTTGGTCGAGCTTGGCCCGCCGCCCTATGCCATCACCGACCAGAATCAACAGGAACTCTCAGATCGTTGGGAGGAGGCCCTGGTGATTCGATCCTGGGTTGAGGCAATCTGGTCGGACCTAGCCGACGTCAAGGCCTAACCTCGGCCCGACAGCACCCTGCTTTATATTTGGTCTATGTTGCGGGTTTTAATCATCACAGTCAGCCTGACCCTTCATAAACGGCTCTAGGCTCGACCGTTTAAGAACCTCAAGCAGGTTGGCTGACGCA
>Ga0302138_10000649_pt1 | contig 17843 bp, 16 predicted proteins | sample CBN3_321_MG_FD_203110 | JGI IMG/M metagenome (GOLD analysis project Ga0302138, IMG submission 203110) | Marine microbial communities from Western Arctic Ocean, Canada - CBN3_surface | ecosystem: Environmental > Aquatic > Marine > Oceanic | place: Canada: Western Arctic Ocean | collected 2017-09-15 | reverse complement strand
ACCAGTACAGCAGCCACATGCGCCCCGGCGACCCGATGCGGGCCCCCTGGAAGGCGGTCCAGACGCACGCCAGCACGAGGATGACGACCGCCAGAACGAACACGGTCAGACTGATGCCAAAGTAGAAATAGTCGGGCGGCGGCGGCGGGGGCGGCGGCGCCGGGTAGGTGCCGTTTTCGAGCCACGGCGCCAGGGGCGGCGGCGGGCTGTAGGTGCAGTCCTCGTCGCAGCTGGTCGTCGGATGCAGGTCGCAGCTCAGTGTCCAGTCGCCCTGACTGTCCTGCTCGTCGCACTCCTGGTCCTCACCGGCGTCGCACGAGCTCTTGCACGGCTCATCGTTGACGACCTGAAGACGGCGATGTTGCTGTGCGCTCGTGGCGGGAGCCGCATCCCGGTGCGGGTGGGGATGCGGCACGACATTGAGCGAAAACCCAAGCACCGCGACTGTGCAGTGCCACATGCGGCGGTGTGTGTCTTGGTTGTTGTAGCGGTTGTCGTGGTTGTCGTGGTTGTCGTGGTTGTCGTCCTTCTTCGTTCCGGTCGCATGGCGCACATTATAGCCGTCGGTCGTATTCTACGTAGATGATTCCTGGAGGCACTGTCGTGATCCCGAGGATTCGCAGCGGTTCGAGCACGATGCTCGCCAGCCACAGCGACGACAGGATGAAGATCACCGCGACCAACAGCTGCAGCACCACCGAGATGCACGAGAGCTGACATTGACGAGCGAGGGCGCTGCTTCCAGACTCCTTGCCCACGGCGGTCTCCATGCGCTCCCGTCGCCGTGCACGCACCCACCCACTACGACGTAGTGTGGTGTGGACGCGTCCCATGCCTCTGTGTCTAGCGACGTCGCTAAATCACATCTCGGGCGCGCCGTGACCGCAAGGTCAAATTACTTGTGAATCGAGCTGTGCCTGTTGTGGGACCACACCACCGACCGTGGCAATGGCCGGAGGCGCGCGGAGCGCGGCCGTCGAGGGCCTGATCAAAAAGTACACGCAGAGGGGCACGGATGCGGCCGTGCTCGGCAAGACGATTCGCTCCTGCGCCGAGGCGACTCGGGTGTTTCGCAGTGCGATTGCCGTGGCGCAGCAACTCGCCGGTCAGTTCTTTTACACCCTGGCCATCCTCCTCGTGCTCTTCATCCTGCACCAGATCTTTGTGTGGATCGACCAGGATCCGGAGACGGCCTTTGATCGCGGCGCGCTGCTGTTCGAGGTGGCCGAGGTGACGTGGGACACGACCGGCATCCTGTGGAACGCGGCCGTCGACATCTTCAACGCCGGCATCATTCCGCTCTGGAACGCGGCCGCCTTCTACGTGGCGGAGCCGCTGATCGTGCTGGTCCTCGAGATCTTCTCGCTCATCTTCACGCGCCAGCACTGGCAAGGCGTCTTCAACGAGGCCGACTTTCCATACTTTGGACTCGACTGCACGGCCTCGCTCAAGGCGGCGCAGTGGTGCGGTAAGTCGTGGCACCTCGTCCACGACCTGCATGTGCCGACCGCGTCTGAGTGCGAGTGTGCCGATGCGGCGCAGGTCGGTACGAGTTCTATTCCCAGCAGCTCGAGTCGGCCGACAAGGCGCCCTTTTTCGCCGACCAGTCGCAGGCCTACGCGCGTCGTCGGCTCTTTGACCCCTACCACGAGAACTACACCTTTGGCATCGCGACCGCGCGGCGGCTGAGCGAGCTCTCGCGCGACGACACCTTTGTCGCCCCCGCCTTTGACACGGCCGACATGACGACCGCACTCGACGACTTTTCGATCCTGTTCATCACGCTCGGCTCGACACTGAGCGACGTCGTCTTTGCCGTGATCGTGGACATCCTGCAGACGAGCTTCTCCGTGATTGCCGACGCGCTCTTCTTACTGCTCAAGGCGCTCATGACCGTGCTCAAGATGCTTGTTAGTACGCCACACGCAACTCGAACCCTACAACCAACACTTGGGCCGCAAGTCTGACGCGCGCGTGTCCCCTCCCCTTGGCAGAGAGCGGCATGATCACGACCGTGGTCGGCGTTGGAGTTGACTTCGTTATCATTTTCTTTGCGGAAATCGCCATACCGCAGCTCATGATGATGCTCGACTTTGTGTTCTGCATCATCGACTTTTTCAAGCCGAGCGGCTGGACGGAGCAGCTCAAGTGCGTCGAGGAGCGGTGCTTCAAGGGCGTCGACGCCGTCGCCGACCTGCTGATCTTCTGGTCGATGCCCGTGTTCATGCATCGCTTTGTCGCCATCCTGGAGGCGACGCTCAACTCGCGCACGGGGCGTCGTTTCTTCAGCCTGTTCACGACGGGGAGCTTCACGTCCCAGGGGCGCACGACCAACCCCGACACGGGCGAGACGCTCGACAACACCGAGCCGGAGTCGGCGTCGACGAGCAACCCGGCGTACGAGTTTGAGTTTGCCGACCAGTTCGAGGACTGGCTGCCGACCATGGGCGCGGACAAGTGCGGCGGGTGCTTCGTGTGCAAGGCGAGCGTCGCAAAATCGAACTCTCTAACCCCAAAGCCCTGCCGGCCACTCAAACTCTGGAGGGACACGCATGCTACGGAAGTGCTGTGCCGTCCAGAAGCAACCGCAGCGCTTCTCCGTGGCCATAGATCCCGTGCTATACGCGATCGTGACCTGATGGCAGTGCCTTGCGCGACTCCCTTGTCCCCTCCATGTCGGCAGATTCCCGAGCTGCGAATCGTGTGGCTGATTGTCGCCGGCATCGGCAGCCTCGTCTCGCCGGGGAACGCCGCCACCTTCATTGGCAACGTCAGCCAGACGTGCCTGACCAGTGGCAGCTGGTACGAGCAGGCGTGCGGACCGTGGCCCACCACCGGCGAGGACACGATGCTGCCCTGGTTTGAGTGGAGCCAGATTCCGTTCAAGTACGAGGCCGGCTTCCACGAGTACGACGCCGCCATCTACGACGAGTTTGCGGCCAAGCTGATCGAGCGCGGCGAGGAGATTGGCGCCGCGGCCGATCCCGAGTTTGCGCTGCTTGTCGAGGCGTCGCACGCGTGGATGCAGGTGCGCGACACTGCGCCGTACGACGGGCTGCTCGACTCGGCCGTGCAGGACGGGCGCGTGCCCGAGGGCACCGAGTTTCCGAGCTTCGAGGAGCCCAAGGCGGCGGCCTTCACCTACCACGCCTGTCGGGTGGCGCGGCACGAGGCCAAGAAGCGCGAGCAGGCGTACGACTCCCACAACGACTACCACCGACGAGCGAGCGGCTCGATCGAGGGCATCACCAACGAGTACCTCTTCAAGACGTACGCTGACACTCACCTCGAACCCACAACTCACGACGTCGTTCGCCTTTGGTCCATTCTTCGGCCCGCACACGCAGGTGCAAGCGCTTCAAGTTCGAGACGTACACCAACGCCGGCCGGCAGATCCAGGACGTGACGGGCGAGTTCTACGCCTGCACCCTCGATCGGGTCGCGTGCAAAAAGTCGGAGATTGCCTGCCTGGGCCTGTGCGCCGGCGTCGACGGCACGCAGTACCACCACGACTTTGCGACGATCGTCAGCCTCACCGAGCTCAGCGAGTTTGTGCTCGGCGACGACTTCAACAACAGCGCGCCGGCCAACTGCTCGGTCAAGAATGTCGTGCTCGAGCTCGACACCTTTGCGGGCGGCGACTCGTTCAAGACCTTTGCCGCGCGCGCGCGCACGCGCTCGGGCATGACGGCCATTGGTGCGCACGCACGCGCCTACGCTCACGCCCTCACGATTCTCTTTTGACTGGTGTTGTTGCTTCCGCAGACACCGCCTGGTGCGAAAACAACGCCGCGAGCTGCAGCGTCATCCAGCGCGTGCTCGAGCGCAGCCCCGGCCTCGTCTACGTCAACGGCCAGTTTCGCCACACCTACGACAATGTCAACCCGAGTCCGCCGCCCCCGCCGCCCCCGCCGCCGCGCATCTTTGCCTATGCGCCCGTGCCGCCCAGTCCGCCGCCGCCGCCCAACTCGCCGCCGCCCTACTACAAGGTGCGACAAAACTCGATTTGAACATGCACACTGCACACGACCCTCATGCGCCCTGATTGTAGCAAGCTCACATGCCGCAAGTCGTCAGGCCACATTTTGCTTGTTTGTTTTACGCACACAGGACGCCGAGGATTGCATCCCGCTGCCGCGGCTCGCCGACTATGGGCTCGACACGGCCGTCGACGCCGTGCACGGCGCCATCACCGAGGAGCGCGTGAGCTGCCTCTTTGCGAGGCGAATTTTGGATGAGCGACGGCGCGCGTCGAGCTGCTTCTCGAGTGTGGCGGCGCCGTACCCACCTCCCCCAGCGCCCAAGGTCACGAGCGACGCCGCCGTGCAGCAGAGCCTGCTCGCGCTGCGCGAGCGGCTCGGCGACCTCGAGCAGTACGCGGCGCCGCGCAAGACCGACTCGGCGCAGTGGGACGTCAACACCGCGGGCGCCATCGAGGGCACGCAGGCGCTGCTCGACGCGCTGGGCGAGAACAACCCCATCCTGCAGGGCCTGCTGAACACGGCGCTGGACGAGATCCAGACCGCGGGACAGGGCGGCCGCCGGTTGTTGCAGCGCTTCGAGTACAACACGCGCATGACCGACGTGCTGATCACGCACGAGCTCATGACCTTTTACGGCAAGGGTGGCATCCCAGGGGTGACCGTCGGCTCGTGCCAGGCGCTCTGCGAGGCGACCAAGCAGGACGCGCGCGCCAAGCAGACCGACCAGTGCAGTACGCCTCTGCAATTTGAACCCCGATGACACTTTCACATTCACACACCTGCTTGCGCGCAGATGCCTACGCCTTCAAGCGCGCCGCGCCGTTTAGCTACACGCGCCAGATCGGCTGGTGCTACCTGCTGCAGGCACTTCAAAAAAACTCGAACAAACGCCCCTGAACGCTCAATACTCAAACACCGAACAATGGTATTTCCCACTCCCGGCGCCATTGGTTGCGCCCAATCCCGTGTTCGCTTTACTGACTTCATTTCTGCCACGTGTGCGCAGAATGCTGGTGCGTGCAAGCTGGAGGATTTCGGCGTTGAGCTGTATACAAGGTTTGTGCAAAACGAACCGCGCACAAGCGGCAAATCCAATTCACGCGTTTTTGTGTGCGTGCGCAGGCAGATTGAGTCGGAGCGGCAGTGCAGCGCGAGCGCGCCGGGACTGGACAACCCATTGTACGCGGCATCCTCCCCACACGCGAAGTGAAAGCGGTACTGACGCGCGCGTGCGCGTGCTGGCAGATGCGTCGGCATGCCGGCCACGCGCGACGACAGCCGCGTCCTGTCGCACGCCGACGCGGCGGCCATTGCCTACGAGGTGCCCTACGACCGGTACCCGGCGCCGGGCTCGCGCGGGTTGCCGTTGCCGAGGACCACCGTCGAGGCCATGAGCATGGTGGCTTTTGCGCGGCAACAAGGCATCTTTGCGTTTTGGGCCGCCTCGCCCAACACGGAAGCGGGCGACGTTACCATGGTGCGCTCAAATCCAAATTGAACCAACCCTAACTCAGTCACACTCAGAACCAGACTCAGAATCAGACGGCATCAGATCAACAAAATGGCTTCTTTGTCCATTACGTGCTGCCTTTTCGATTTCAATTCGCCGCTGGCCAACTGGAAGCACGCCCCGCCATCCAGCAGGCCAAAGGTCTCGCAAAGATTCCAAATTGTCTGGAAGCTTGACGCTGAGATCCCTATTCTCAATGGACCACTGCGCGAACAAATTGTTGCGATTCCAACATTTGAGGACTTCATTCATGTCGTTAAAGTCAAACATCGAGACGGCAATTCGATGCCCAACGTTCCATTTCCCAGTGCCAGTTCCGAAGTTCTCCCACGACATCGTTCCTACAAATGTGGATTCCATGTGCGCACAAAATTCAAGCTTGGACATCCCGGATATCTTCTTGAAGCTAGCAGATTCTGTTCCGTCCCGACGCATCATCTTCTGTGCTCGATTGGCCAACGCTCGCATCATCTTCTTTCCCGGGTCCGACATCAGATTTGTGTACCTTCTCTTCGCGCTCATTTTTCCCTTGGCGCTGGCATTGTACCGAGCCACAATTTCCTTTCCGGCCTCGGTGGTCTGGAACTTTGCCACTGACTTTCTGTTGGCTGTCTGTCCCTTTTCGGACTTCTCGTATTTTTGGCGTGCTTGGACTCCTTTCTCGGTCTTGTTCCAGCTTCTGCTTTTCGAGCGATGATGGGGACACAACTTTACTTGAACCGTCTTGCCACGATACGTTTGCGTCTCAGCCGGAAACTCGTTCGCGCATCGCCACGATCCTTTGGACTTGCAGCAGCGCACCAGCATAGCAGCAGGGCCCAGCCGCACACGCAAACAAACACGAGCTAACTTTAGCGGCGCTTTGTGTGCGCAGCACTTCATCACCGAGGGCGGATCCAACCTCGTGTACAAGCAAGGTGAGAGTCGCTGCATCCTCGTGTCCTCGGGCGTCGGACCCGCCAGTCGCATGTATGCGCGCCTGCGCCCGTGCGACGGCAAGCTCGCCTCCGGCATCCTGACCGTGGCGGCGGCCGCCGCGCCGCCGCCGCCGCCGGGCGACACGGCCAAGCACTGGTACGACCCAGCGCGGGCGCCGCCGCCGCCGCCGTCGATCAAGCGCGCGAGCTTCGAGCTCTTTGTGCGCAACCAGATTCGCCCGCGCGTCGAGGCGATCTGCGCCGGCGGGCTCGAGGGCCTGCAGCATCAGGAGATCTGCCTGGCCGTCGCCAACACGCTGGCGACCTGGCAACCCATCTACGGCGCCGGCATCGCGGCGCCGTTTTGCGAGAAGATCTGCTGGCACTCGTGCAAGGGCGAGTCGCACGTGGGCGGCGCCGACGACGGCTTCCTCGAGTGCCCCTCCGAGGGGTGCGCCGAGGACTCGTGCCTCGACTTTTTGCTGCGCGAGTGCCCGCCCATTCAGGCCGCCACGATCCAGAGCCTCTACGACAAGACGTGCACGCTCGCGCCGCCGAGCCCGCCACGACCGCCGTTTTCGCCCCCGCCCCCGTTGTTGCCACCCATTGTACGGCCGCCGCCGCCGCCACCGGCGCCATACTTTCAACAGCGGACCAAGGAGACCGAAAGCGACTTTGACGACAACTGCACGCTGGTGTCGTACGCCACGTGCCGCGGCATCGTGAGCGATTACGCGCGCGACTTTGGCACGGCCGACGTGCTCAAGGTCTCGACGGCGCCGTGCGAGGGGTTGGGTGCAAATCACAAAAATTCGAACCCACATGCTAGATACACTCACTCACTCACACCACGCGATAGTGCAGCTTCACCACATTCAATGCATCGCTCACATGTTTAGTGCTTGTAGTAGGGCCAAAAGCCGCAAGCGTATTAGCGGTAGGATTGATCCCGCCCGCGCGCCCGCCCATTGCGTTGTGCGCAGCCGACGAGCCGGGGTGCTTCCTGGGCTGCCAGTACGGCAGCCCCAATGGGGGAATCTACCGCTTCCTGTTGCCCGACATGGAGGCCGAGTTTGGCGTCAAGAATCCGCGGCGGTGCAAGTACGCGGAGATGCCGTTCTGCGCCTGCGCCAACCCGGCCTCGCCGCCGCCGTTTGCCTTTCCGCCGCCGCCGCCGATGACCTTTGCCGAGGACTACCGCGCGACGACGCCCTACCGCGAGGGCCAGCCCACGCTGGGCGGCGCCGACCTCGTGCGCGACGTTGACAATGGCGTCGCCTCGGCGCTGGTCAAGCGGCTGGTCAACGCGCGCACGCTCGACCTCGCGCTCCGCGACAGCCACCGCGTCGTCCCCTGCCCAGGCGCCGACGACGGCGAGAGCACCTGCGGCCGGTACTGCGCGGCCGAGCACCTGTCGCACCTGCGCGCCTTCACGGTGACGGGCGCACATGTTGTGGCCTCGCCGCCACCGCCTTTGCCCACGACGCCGATTCCAGACCCGCCCCCGCTGCCACCGTCGGCGCCATTCACCGAGTGCGCCAACACGTGCCGCGAGCTCGTGGGCGAGCTGCTGCGTGCCGACGACACGACCTGCCGCGACGGGGGCAAGGGCGCCTTCCTGCCTACGATCTGCGAGTACAGCACGCAGTGCGCCGACTGCGGCTTCCGGTCCAATACGCGGACCATCGAGCAGGACGACTCGTGCGCGCACAGCAACAACGGCGTGTGCGAGGACGGTGGGCCGGGGTCGGCGTTTGTGCCCGAGTCCACCCACGGATACCAGGACGCGCTGACCAGCCTCTGCGGCCTCGGCACCGACGCCACCGACTGCGCAGGTCGGGGCGACCGGCTCACGCAGACCATTGACGGCGACTCCTTCCAGGGCGTGACCAACTACACGCGTCCTTCGCCGCCGCCGCCGCCGCCGCCCTTGCCGGATCCATCTCCGCCGCCACCCGTCGACTTTGACCCATGCACCGACACTTGTCGCGCGCTGTTTGTGGTGACGCGCATCGATGGCTACGACTCGTACTCTTTTGACTGCTCCGGCACGACGGCACAGATTCTGTACAAGCGCAACAACGGTCTCTGCAGCAATACGGAGCCGCTCGACGCCGTCGAGCTTTGCTCGGACGGCGGCTTTTCGGCAGTCGCGCTGCGCTGGTCGGGCGACGCGCTCACAAACGAACCAGAGCAGACCACGTTTGCGTGCGACTACGGGAAACAGTGCAGCGCGTGCAGCAGGCGCGAGGGCGTCGCGACGACCGACGCCGAGTGCGCCGCGGGCCGGCAGCTCTTCGACGGCGGCTGCCGAGATGCATGCTGGGTGGACGGGAACGGCGGCGTTCATCACACCGAGGAACGGTTCGACTCCGCAGCCACGAATGCCGACGGGACGTCCAACGTCGACACAAGGTGTCAAGACGGAGGACCGGGGTCCGTGTCGAACAAGTGTCCCTTTGGAACGCAGTCGACGCGGTGCGGACCAGCACGGGCAATCGCGCCACAGAGCGTCTACCACGGCGGCTTTGTCGATTGTCCCGTGACCGCGACGACCTGCAGTGGTGACCGTCGCCTGTACCAGACCGGAGTGGACGGCGCTGCTCAGTCGCGCGCCGTGCTCGGTCCGCCGCCACCGCCGCCGCGGCCGCCACCTCCCAGCCCGTCGCCGAATGCGGACGTCGCCGCCGTGCTGAGAGGTGCCGGGCTCACCGGCGTCATCCTCGACAACCTCCCGCCGCCGTCGCCGCCGTCGCCGCCACCGCCGCCGCCCCCGCTGCCGCCGCCGCCGCCACCGCCGCCTCCGTTTGCGCCCGGCGCCTACGACCAGTGCACGTGCGCGGCTGCAATTTCTAACCCACAAAACCAACACACACGCAACAGTTGGCTGCCATTCCCTGCTGCGCAGGTGCAGCTGCTTCACCGAGGACTCGACGCTCAACGAGGGGACCAACCAGGCCGGGTGGTCGGACATTGCCGTGCGCGCGCGCGCGACGAGCGTCGTGGCATCGGCCGTGCTGTACAGCGCGCACGCCGTGCTCACGCGAGGTCGGAAGCTCTTCAGCAACGGCAACGTCTTCGTCAACGGTCGCAACTACGGCGTGGCGCGGTACGTCCGCTCGCCGGCGAGCAAGGGCCAGGTGGCGCACCTCGTCGCCGGCTGGAAGCAGGACGCGAACGCAGCCGCGAGCATGCTGCTCAGCACCAACGACCTCTACGCCTACATGGGGCACGAGCCCAGCTGGTGGAGCGCCGTCTCCACGCCGGATGCGGACTACACGATGCTGCCCGACACGGTCGGCGGCGAGGCCGCCGTTCCGTACTGGCGCGACGTCTGCATGGCGCTCTGCTTCCGGCGACACGACGACGACGTCGAGGTCATCGAGGTCGACCTCCGACTGGGTCTGTACCATGGGAGCGACCCGCAGGCGAACCCGTCGCGGTGCTCGTGCTACGCCTACGACGACCTTGCCAAGGTCGACCGCAACGACTCGTCGAGCCTGCCCTCGCACTCGGCGCCCAACGACCTGATCCTGACCAGCTTTCTGCGCAGCGCCTCGCTGGTCAACCACTACAGGGGCAAGAACGCCGTCGACGGCGGCCTGCTCTACCGGCAGTACATCAACACCTACGCCGTGCACCGCGACGACTGGGACGAACTCTTTGTCGAGGCGCAGCAGTCGACCATCTTCCACAAGCAGGCCTTTGAGACCGAGTACGCACCCGACCTGGCGGCGCTCGCCGCCGACGCGGCCAGCGGCAACACCTACTACAACGAGACCGAGATCAACGACCTGAACGCGTGCCTGCGCGAGTGCGCGGCGCACAGCGGTGTCGAGCCGGCGCTGACCGCGCGGATGAACGCCTCCTCCATGATCTACGACGCCGAGTACCTGCACTGCATCTGCACGACGACCAACTGGCTCGACCTCGCACACGACGACGAGATTATCCACGTTCCCGCGCGGCCGGAGCTGCGCACGTACCGCATCAAGTTTTGCCCCGGCGTCGCCGGCGGCTCGAGCCGCTCCGTCGTCTACCGCAAGAACGTCAAGGGCGCCAACGCCGTGTGCATGGGCATGCCCGTGCGCCGTTCATTCTTTGAACAACCCTAGCACACACCTTCATTCTAACTCGAACCTTCATCGTCATTGTTCCACTTTTGCTTCACAGGTGCAAGGCGGCGCCATCCTGGCCGACGGCTCCATCTTCATCAGCCGCGACGCGGGCGACTACTCGACGCCCATCGACTCGCAGTGCCGCGCCGCGTGCGACGCCAACCCCGACTGCGGCATGGCGCACTCGGTGCGCAGCACCCGACCCTGTCTTTTCTGACACTCGCCTCCACGAAACCGACGCTGCCGCCCGCCCGCACAGATGATCGAGACCTTCGATCTACATAATGTTGCTCATAATCTGCCTCCTCCTCCCGAGCCGCCCGCGCCGCCGATGCCGCCGCCGCCGCGCGTGCCGCCGCTGCCGCCCTTTCCACCCGCGCCGCCGCCCGACGGGCGGGTGGGCCTGCGGACCTGGTCGCCCGGCGGCTACAACGAGGCGCCCGAGGGCACCGACGACGACGCGTCGGACGCCAACTTCCACATCTACTGCGGGTTTGGGAGCGGCTGCGGCGACTTTCGTGCCAGCATCTTTGCGTCGCCGTCGCAACTCGCCGTCCTCGAGACGGCGCGCAAGATGATCGATCAAGTACGTTACCCATTTGAACCTATCGCACACCCTAACCCCAACCCTAACCCCAACCCTAACCCTAATTCTAACCCTAACCGAACCTTGTGCATGCGTGCGCAGGGCACGTACCGCGGCAGCGTGTGCCCGTACGAGTGCGAGCGCGCAATCGTGCAGCACGGCGTGACGGACGCCAACGCGCTCAACCTGCTCAGCGGGGCCGGCCTCGGTGGGGAGGGGTTTCTGTACCCCGGGTCGTCGCAGAGCAACGCTGGGTTCTCGCGGTTTGCTGCGGCTGCGACGACGACGGGCGGCAGCATGTTGCGCGTGCTGCACATGTCTCGCAATGTGACCCTGGACGCGTGCGCCGCCATTGTGCAGTCGCACCGACTGTTGGCTCCGCACGCGCTCTGGCTGATCAACCCCGCGACGTCGTTTGAAGATGCGGCGGCGGCGCGGCTCGGAGAGTGTGGACTCTTCCTCGGCACGCGCTCAACGCTCTCCTCGCAGCTGTGGAAGGCCTCGTATCGATACTCGCGCCTCGTGCTGCGTCTCGGGCACGTCGACGCCTTTGTTGACGACGACATTGCCAGCGCGGTTGTGCACACGTCGGCCGAGGGAGGCTGCAGCGCGAGCAAATCCGAGGTCTGCGTGTGGTGGTCCGAGTTTGCGCTCGACGACGAGGAGTACTCGTGCCGCGTCAAGGAGGACGCGAGCAACGTCGTGACGCCCGCCGTGCTCCTGGCTTCGCTGGCCTCGGGCGGCATCGCGTACCCACCGCCGACACCGCCGCCGCCGTCGCCGCCAACCCCCCCGCCCTCACCAACGCCACCGCCAGGCGCCGTGCGATGCCAGCTGTCGGCCGTTCCCACGACCGACGGGCGCAAAGTCGAGCGGACGCAGGACGACGACGAAACCGTTCTTGTGAACAAGAAGTGCTGGCGCTGGGATCCCGAGAATGACTGGCCGCCGTTTGTGGTGCACCGAGATGCCTACTTGAACAGCGAACGCTGCTACGGCGAGCAGACGCGAGCTGTGCAGTGGGAAGGTGGGTTCCGCCAGCCGCTCGTCCAAAGCGACGCCTACGACCCTATGGAGCAAAACAACAACAACTGCCCCTACAAGAGCCGACTGGATCAGAGTTCCGACGTCACCACGCTGCCCAATGACGCGCTGATGGACGACGGACGGTACTGTATGGACGGCACGTCAAAGTCAAAGAACCGGCTGGAACTTCCAGAGGTATGCGAGCTCGGCACGCAGGTCCGCAGCTGCGGAGTGCACGAGAACCTGGTGAGCTTTGGCCTTGCTGCGTTCTCCACCACGGCCGAGGGCGGTCAACCCAGATGCGTGGGCAGAGTTGGAACTGAGAGAGGAGAGATTGTCGCGCGCGACCACACACACTCCGACCACACACCATATTGTCGCGACGGCGGTCCCGGCAGCATCGACAACTACTGCTACTACGGCACGGATCCGGAATACTGCGGCGTGCGCGCGTACAACTTTCTTCCCGAAGACGCGGGTCCCGACGAGCCCAACGACTCGTGCGCGTCCAGCAAGAATGACGTTTGCGAAGACGGCCTCATGTGGTCCGAGCATCCTCCGGGCAACAACACCTGTGCGCCAAACACGGACTTGCAAGACTGCGGCTGGCGCATGCCCAAGCGCATGGCGCGCGTGGGCGTGGCCACCGAGAACACGTGCTTTGAGACCTGCAGCGAGGACGTTATCAGCACATACGGCAGCGCTGCCGTCGCACCAGGCCCGTCGGGCGACTGGTCGCCGATCAAGGCGTGCCCGGGCGGATGCTCGGACAAGACCGACTACGCGCTGCCTTCGATGTCAGCCTACACGTGGATACATCAGTACGAGAGCGCGAGCTCGTACTCCGAGGCATTCTGCGGACGTGGAACGCAGACGAGGGCGTGCCAACGGGTTGCAGAGGTTGACCTCAACAAGTCCCCGGACAATGGGGTTGGCTCGTTCTCGCGCAACAAGTACGAGTACCACGAGCGCGTCCTGTATGTTCAGGCAAGCACGATTGGACAGCCCAACTGCAAGGCGCAGGAAAACCTGTTCGACGCGACCGAAGAGGGACCGGACAAGGTGTGCAGCGACGGCGGGCTGGGATCCAAGCGCGTATTTTTCACGGTTCCGTTGCGGAGCAACTTCTCCAAGATCATGGAAAAGGGTCGAACCAGCCTGAGGTTTCTGTTTGCCGACTTTCTCTGTCCGTATGGATCGCAACCAAACGTGTGTCCCGATCGCACCCTCGACACGTTTCGCAAGATCCGTGACGAGCTCGAACAGCCCAGCGGACCCGAGTTCCCAAACTGTTTCGACGAGAACATTGGCGACTACGAGTGTTGCCGTGCCGAGCACACGTTTCGTATCTCTGGGAAACGCGGCACGACGTCGGAGGAGGCGCAGCTCGACTACTCCGACGACTTCTGCGCGTTCCCATGCACCGACGACGCAAACGCCACTTTTGGCGACGTAAGCTGCCCTTCCCCCCCAGTTAAGTGTCCCGCCCACTGGACCAGCTACGACCACACGCCGACGGGATGCAGTGCCTTCTGCGCCGCGGCCTTCCAGCGCGAGGGCAACGACGACACGTGCGTCCCCGCGGTGCCCGAATGCGCCAACTACCTCGATGCTGACCGCTTCCCAGACGAGTATCTCGACGTAAACGCCTGGTGCATCTGCGGAGCGCGGTTGCCGGAGCTCGTGGATGCTGGAGACTATGTGAACCGCGGTACCGTCTTGCAAAGCGGCCGCGCGTTGGGAGACACGGACACGACCGACGGGTGGCGCTGGGACGACCCCGTGCAATCGGGGGTACGACCCTTTCACGGCGCACACTTTGACGTGCCTGACCTGTGCCTCGGTGCGATCATGGACTTTCGTATCAGCCTCATTCCCGACGCTGCGCAGTGTGCCGGCTACATGACGCTGATCGCTCCACCCAAGGCGACGTGGGACCCGGCGGGAAACCACACGGCCACGCCCAACCTGCAGCTGTGCGGTGGCGTTGGCGTTGCGGACGACGGCTGCTGCGTCACGCCGCGCGGCGTCGAAGCAATGAGTCGAGTCTGGTTGCAGAACTACTCAATGGAACACAGATCAGCCGCCGAGTCGTTTACCGCTTCGCGCGCCGTTGGCGTGGCCGTGCATCAGTCCGAGGTGGCAGCGTTCGGCAACTTTGACAACGACGACTACCCCGACATTCTCGTGGGCAACCGACTCTTCCTTGGCGACTCAACGAGCGCCTACAACAGAAGCAGAAACCATGCGCGCAGCTTCGGTGGGGCTGCTTTTCGATGGCAGCCCGGAATCGAGGTCGGACCGCGCGACTTTGCGCAGGTCTACGCCGGCGACATCGACGGCGTCGCGCCCGACGACGTCGTGGCTGTCTACGCCGACGGATCGGTCGAGGTGTTCCTGACCGTCTTCGACAACACCAACGCGTTTCTCAGTCGCAGCGGCGGCGTCGGCTTCCACAGTATGGGCATCGTGCTCGCCGCGGGCACTGCGCAGGTCACCACAGTAGCGTTCTTAGGCACGCTGCACGGCTACGGCACAAACTGTCGCGGGCTCAGCTTTGGATGCACCTCGAAACGCCGCGCCGTCTTCGTAGGCACGCTCGACACCGACGACTACGTCTTTGTGAGTCCAGAGGTGGCAGAGACGGAGGACGACGTGGCCAAGATGGACTTTTCCGTTGTCTTCTCACCGCTGGCCAACAGCAACCACCGCACGCTCTCATCCGCGGTGTTTAAAGCCGACTTTGAGGGAACGCACGAAGCGCTCGCCATCGGCACGGGACGCGAGTCACCCAACTCGCTCGCCTACCTGGGTATCCAGGACTTCGCGCTGCGCCCGTTTGGATCGGTCTCCAGCGATGAGACGGTGAGCATCTCCGTATCGCGCATGGACCTCGACAAAGAACTGAGCACATCCGAACGCAGCATTGCGTGCTTTGCAAACCTGGACACGCCCAACCGGTGCATGATCGTCAAGCATAGCGAGCTCATGAGCGAAGAACAAAAGGTGATACCGGACCTCAGCGGATTTCTGTCGCCGTTTCCACCGCCGCCCAGTCCGCCGTCCCCGCCGCCGCCGCCGCCGCCGCCGCCGCCGCCGTCGCCGCCGCCGCCGCCGCCGCCGCCGTCGTCGCCGCCGCCGCCGCCGCCGCCGAAAGCACCGTGTGCTCCCACCAGTAATGGCTTCAACGAGGGGGCAAGCTCTCCTATATGCGGACTCTACGACGAAGAAGACTGCGATGCATGGTTTGCGGCCGAGGCGTTGAAGAACACCGGTTGGAAACCAGAAGCCAATTTCTGTAATATGCCATGCTGTGAGGAATCTGAGGGCGCAGTTTGTGGGAGACTCGTCTTCCTCGCCAACCGCCAGGCCATGCATTGTCATATTCCTGGTCGTCGACTTCAGGACGACGACGACCAGAGTGTTTCAGAAAAGCTGCCTTTGCGCGATGTGTATACCTTTGGTAACTCAGACGAGAAGACAACGGCGGTCGTCGTCACCTATTTGGACTCCGACAGCTACGTGGACGTGGTGACACTGGCCGAGCACGACCACGTTCGTATCTACCGCGGCACTGCACTCACTAATTTCAATGCGGACTTTTCAGAGGTGGTTCCTGAGACCGTCGACCTTGCTTTCGCTGTCGAGTCGTACGCGTCAGGCCGTCGGCTACAAGACGAAGACAACCGGCCCTATTCGCGCTTTCCAGGCAATGCCAACCCACACGCGGCGCTGCCGTCGGCGCGGCAGCTCCTCCTCGCCGACTTTGACGCCAACGGCTTCACTGACTTGTTCGTGCACTCGCCCGCGCCGTCGGCGGGCTCGTGCGCGCAGCGCTGCCACGCCTTGGGTCGTTTCGGCTACGATTCGTTCGAGATGCAACACGCCGGCGCCGCTGCGCTCGACGAGAGCGTCCCAACCAGCTTCTGCTACTGCGGACCGCAATACGACACCATGGAGGCACCGATGCCGCCGCCCAGCCCGCCCAAACCGCCGCCGTTGCCCGAGTCGCCGCCTTCGGTGCCGCCAATCCCGAGCCCGCACGCGCCGCCGCCAAGCCCGCCGCTGCCGTGCGCCGATGCACCTCGAACCCTTTAGGAGCACGCTGTGGGACCTCTCACACGCGCACATCTCACTCGTTTGTGGCGCGTTTGTGGCGCGTTTGTGGCAGTTTTCTGCGTGCCGTCGGGCTATGCACCTTGCACGCGACCTACGACCTCCCGCCCGCGGCGCCGAGCCCGCCGCCGCGGCCGCCCGCACCGCCCTCGCTGCCGAGCCCGCCCTCGCCGCCGCCCAGTCCGCCCGGCACGCCGCCGGCGCCGCCAAGCCCGCCGCCCCCGTCGTCCCCGCCCCTCCCGCCGCCGCCGCCGCCCCACCCGCCCCCGCGGCCGCCACCGCCGGCGCCACCGCCCCGCCCGCCCAATGCGCCGCCGCCGCCCAATCTGCCTCCACCGTACGCCGAATGCACATCAAACCCAGTTCGCTCTCGGCATCCAGACAGACAGCTGACCACGTTGCATTGTTCTTTCGTACAGGCTTCCCCAAATGCCACCCATCCTCGCGACCAAGGAGTCGCGCCTGCGCTTCCTCGACCTCGACCCGCTGCTCGCCGAGCTGCGCCAGGAAGGCACGGCCTTCATCCCCGAGGCGGTGCGCGTGATGCGCACGGCGACCGGCAACTTTCTCGACGAGCCGTTCATCGAGTCGGTGCACTTTGCAAAGTTCGGCTGCCCCGAGATGTTCGACGACGGCATCTCGAGCTTCGCGGGCAACACGTCGCGCGCGACGGTCAACTTCGAGGCGAGTTGCTGCATTCTCGAACCCATGCCAACGGCCACACACATCCTTGAGGCTTTCCCTGGCAGGTCGACCCGGCCAAGCCCGACTGCGCGCTGGCGACGCCCGAGGACGCGCTCACGCTGCTCAACACCAACCAGCGGTGCGCGCGGCTGATCCTGCCCACCGAGATCACCACGGGCTTCGACTTTGAGCCGCGCTGCATGGTCGTCGTCGTCGCGCCCGAGAGCGAGTCCGTCATGTTCAACGAGATGCTCTCGTCCGGGCGCAACATGGCCGAACCGTTCCGCATTTCCGTCAACTTCACGGTCGCCACCGGCGTCACGCCCGACGTCAAGATGGCCAACACCAACTGCCAGAATGGGCGCGTCCTCGCGACCAACTACGCCCTCGACCGCACCGGCCAGGACCAGCTCGACGAGCTCGAGAGCGTGCGCAACAGCATCACCATCTACACCGAGCTCATCGAGTTCACCAAGCACGTGCGCGACTCGCAGGCGCTGGTGTCCATCGACCCGGCGACGGGCAAGGCCACGCTGCTGCCCGACCCGCCGCCGCCGCCGCCGCCGCCGCCGCCGACGCCCGCGGGCCCCGACGGCTCGCCCGCGCCGCCCGCGCCGCCGGCGACGGTCTCGCTCGACCGCCAGGTCCAGATCTACGAGGCCGAGAAGCTCGCGTTTGAGGAGCGCGAGGCCGCGCTCGTCGACGCGCTCGAGACCTGCGTCGTCGGCGACCGCGCCAGCGGCACCGTCTGCGGGCTCACCAGCAACGAGGCGCGCACGCACGCACGCACGCACGCACGCACTGCCGTTTCGTGCGCCTGCTGTGAGCGTCGTGTGGCCGTGTGTGTGTGTGTGGCAGGCGCCCGACCCGTGGGTCGCCCTCGACGGCGTGCGCTGCCGCGGC
>Ga0302138_10000638_pt1 | contig 18028 bp, 18 predicted proteins | sample CBN3_321_MG_FD_203110 | JGI IMG/M metagenome (GOLD analysis project Ga0302138, IMG submission 203110) | Marine microbial communities from Western Arctic Ocean, Canada - CBN3_surface | ecosystem: Environmental > Aquatic > Marine > Oceanic | place: Canada: Western Arctic Ocean | collected 2017-09-15 | reverse complement strand
ACAATTATCCGGAGGATTATTTCTCAAATCTATTAATTCTTTATTTATTCTACGTAAAGCCATATTATAATAATTATATATATATAACGTATTTTTAAATATATTTATTTTTTAAAAATGTTTCTGCATTTTCAAATCGTTTTAGAATATCTAAAATTACACTATCAAATTTATATGACTCGCCCCAGATTTCAATTCTATCTGTTTCACGATTATGATATAAATAAGCAATACCATGTTTTTCTGTAATTTTTTTTAAATGATATCCACATTTTCCAAATGCAACTGCGTTTACCTCCCCATTTTGAGATGCCTCAATTTCAGTATAATCTTCTCCATTTTTAAATGGAGGTTTATGATTTGGATCTTTATAATTATAAATAGGAGAAGGACGGTCATTCATATCAATTTCTTCCTGAGGCGTTAGTTCAAATGATACTTCTTCATACATATTGACATTATCAAAAATTTCTTGTTGAATTTGTTCACGTTCTGACATCATTATTGGATTATATAATATAATATAAAAATCAATTTTAAATAATTTATTTCATTTTTTTAATTTTATTATATAATACATAATTAATAATGAATAAGATAAATAACGAATATAGTATTAAAAATATAAAAGCAGAGGATCTTGTTTTAACTTATAATATTTCTAATGACAAATTTTTTTTAATAGATAATAATACAGTTATAAATAATGAAAACTATATAAAAAAATTTAAAATAAAATATCTTTCACATAATAATTATTATCTAATTTTTAAAAAAGACAATTTAATAATTAAAAAAGAGATTATACTTATTTTCTCTTCTAAGAAACTTGATAACCCATTATTTTTTAATATTTATATTAAAAATAATAATAATAGTAATAATAATAATAATAGTAATAATAGTAATAATAGTAATAATAGTAATAATAGTAATAATAGTAATAAATTTTATATATTAAAAAGTAACTGTAATTCTTATATATGTTATACTCACCAAATTATAAAAGAAAACATAACCTCTACAAAATTTAAAAAAAATGGTTCTTATATTTTCAATCTAACCTATTTTAACCTTGAACCATGTAGGATTTCACTAAAAAATAAAAATTACAATGTATTAGGATTTACAAAAACCGCTATATTAAATCCCTCTATTAAAAACTCTTCTAAAAATATTATCTGTAATGTAGATAGAAATTTACAAAATAGTTGGAAGGTAAAACGAAATAAAAAATGTGATCATATAGACTTCTCCGATAATACATATCAAAAAAAACTTAAGGAATGTGCAATTGATAATAAAATGAAAACTTTATTAAATAAAATCCCGACAATTCCATATATTTTTAAACAATATGTCAAAAATACAAATTTAATGTCTGCCGGAGATACAAAAGAAAAAACAGATGCATCTAAGAATAAAATACAAAATACAATTGGGGACGACCAAACCGAATTTGCAACAGAAAGATTGGAAAAAACATTATCACCTGAATATAAAGAAGTACTTGATAAATCAATTCAGGATTTTGATAAATTGGATGAAAAAGATTATAATAAAAAAAACTATTTAACATTATTAAAAAATATTTATGAGAAAAATAAGGAATATACACTTATCGGAAAATATAAAAAATGTACGGGTAATAAATTAACTAATATATGTAATATTGAGAATATTGTTGGTTGTCAAAAAAAATGTAATGAGATTTACGATTGTGCGCATATTTCATATGATAGAAAGAATAAAAAATGCAAACTATTTAATACTTGTAAATTAACTTCAAGTTATGCACATGACTCTTATTCCAAAAAGTCTTTGTTAAGAAATAATGGTTATAGTTTAATAAATGCAATAAATGGATACAAAAATTTACCCATACCAAAATTACCATGGGGTATTCGTTTTAGTACTTTTATTTGTGGTATTATTATTATTTTATGTACAAGTATGATTCTTCATAAAATTATAAAAGCAATTATTAAATTATTCTTATGTATGTATTATGATACATGTTATTCTCCTATAGAATTATTAAATATATTTTCAGATGAAGGACCGACCAAGAGATATATTTAATTTAATTTATAATACATTAAATTTGTAATATAAAATCCACAAAAACCAGTTGCTAAAAATATAAATATTAGAAAATAAGTTTTTATATTAACCTTATCATAAATTTATTTATTTAAAAAATTGCTACTATATTTATTTATGGATTTTGACGAATTTATAAATACTACATATCAATATGATACTTTTGATATTATTAATACAAATAATAATGGTACTTGTTGTTACGATTCAATTTTAAAATTATTAAAATTAAATAAAAAAGTAAAACCAAATATGAATACACGAACTATTCAATCACAGGCAGTGAATTGGATTATTCTTAATAAATATTTTTATCTATGTGATTATGATTTAACAATTGAAGATTTTGTTTTATTAACCCATAATTTATCATGTTTTCAAGAATATATTGATACTTACAAAATTTATTCAGGGAAAATAGATTATGCTATCACAAATAATAGATGGGGTGGAACACCTGAATTAATTGCCCTTAGTAATATTTATAATATTAATATTAATATTTATACTGGTAATTCATATGATAAGAATAGAAATAAAATTATTAAAGGCACTATTATATATAATAAACCACGTAAGGATTTTCGTTTCAAATTATTATTAAATACAAATCACAATTCAGAAAATATTTTACAAGATACTGATAATCCTTTCAATATTTTATATACACAATATAAAAATAATTCCAGCCATTTTGATGCTTTATTAAAAAAAAATAAATAATTTATATTTTTTTATTTTTCAGATATATAATTGTTTACTAATAATACATACAAATTGTACCAACTCATTTAATTTAAATAATATATCCTCAATATTTTTATTTATTTTAATAGTATGAAGTGAATAATATAATCTATTTTTATTTAAATTTTTTTTTGTAGATAAATTAAATAATTTTATTTTTACAAATGGATATACTATTAAAAATACTGAGCCACATATTAATATAGTGAAATTAAATACATACTAACTTATAAAATTTATAATCCACTATTTCAGATAAATATATATACTAATACAATATAAATTTTTAAAAATCTATATTAAATAATTGACATATAAAATTAAAAAATATTATATATATATATATATATATAATGTCATCATATAATCAATTAATGTTCTATTACTACGGTAAATTGCGACATATTTATCACTATTATATAAGTTATAATGAATTTAGTGCTGATAAAGTTATTGATAATATTTATATAGGTAATGTATATGACGCACACAATATAGATAAGTTAAATGAACTAAATATTAAAAATGTTATTAGTGCTGTAACTGGATTTGATAATATATATGACGATTCATTTAATCATCTGTCATTGGATTTAATAGATAACAATGATCAAAATATTATACATTTTTTTGAGATAACATATCATTATTTAGATAATATAATTTCTAAAAATATTTCTTCAATGTCAGAGCATAATAAAAACAAAGTTTTAATTCATTGTATATGTGGAGTTTCACGCAGTGTAACTATTTTATTAGCATATATTATTAAAAAATATAATTATACACCTAAATATGCTTTACAAATAGTAAAAAAACATCGGGATATTGCTAATCCTAACCCTAATTTTATGAAACAATTGTGGGTATATTACGAAAATATCAATAAATAAATAATTAAATAAAATTGATTTCATGTTATTATATAGGTAAATAACATAAAATCAATGTTTTTATATATTTCACAATATTTATCATATTATTATAATTATTACTTTAATAAAGAATCGTCAGAGAATAGTGAGAATAGTGAGAATAAAAATAATTCTTTTAATACAACTTCATTGGAAGTGAATGATTCATATAATTTAGTGTATTCAAATAACTCAAACTCTCCACATAATTTAGAACTTTTATTTTATAAAATATATTTTGATAAAAATATATCTCGCTATGACTCACTAAATTCTACTATATTCAAACACGATAATAAAATATTTAAATTAAATTCCAAAGAAAATTACAAAAATTATATTTCTGTAATACATTCTGTTTTAAATTATAAAATTAAAAATATTATTTTACCTGAAAAAATTTATAATAATAAGTTTGCAAAATATGAATATATTGAAATATTTCCTTATTATCCGGACGGAGATTTGTTTAATTATATATATACTCAAAATTTATCACTATTACAAAAAAAATATATTTTTAAACAATTAGTAAATATAATATCACCTTTTCATAAGGCTGGTCTTGTTCATAGAGATATTAAAATGGAAAACTTTCTAATTCAATTTGATAATAATAATGAAATAATAATAAAACTAACTGATCTTGATTTTGGTTGTATCGAATCAGTCGATTTAGATTTTAAAGGAGGGACAATGCATTACGCTTCATATGAATTAATAAATTATAAAAAATTTACAAGTTGGTATAGTTCAGATATATGGTCGTTAAATGTTATATTATATATATTATTATTCAATACTTTTCCATGGACTAATGCAATCGAATATGAAACGTATAATAAAAAAAATTTCATTTCACCTGAACCATGTGATATATTTAACCAATATTTAATTAGTGAACCTTCTGAATATTGGAATAATTGTTTAACACGCTTATTTTATAAGGAAGATATTCATTTTACTACATATAGTAAAATATTAACATATGGTTTTAATATTAAATGGAATGAACGAACTGATATATCTTATATTCAAAACTTATTAAAGTTAATTTAAAATTAATTAATACTTAATATATGTCTATATAAATATATAAGCTATGAGATTTTTTAAAATATTATTATCTATAATATCTACATTCATTATTTTTTATTATACAAATTTAGCTTGCCCTTCAACTTCAGTAATTAACGATGGTAATTATTTTAATAATAACTCTGTTTTAGGATATTTTATAAATCATAATCCGGGATATGTATGTCCATTAGGTATTATATTAGGTAAAATTATGTTAGTTGCATGTATTATTCAGGTATATTATATATATAATAATAAATATTATACTATTAAAAACATTAATATATTATTTTTAATTATTTCATTTTTACTTTCCTTCTTAAATTCTATATTACAACAAAATATTTTATGGGCTTTTATACTACAATTATTAATTATATTTTTACCCTAAATTACATATTAATAACACTATTTTCAAAATCATCTTCATCTGCCTCATCCTCTTTTTTAATATTTATTTCTTTTTTAATATTTATTTCTTTTTTTTCCCCAACAAATGATTCATTATTAACATTATTCCAATGATTTATTTTTCTTCTTATATTATTTTCATTTATTTGTGATTTTTTATAAATCTTATTTTTATTATTTAAAATATTTTCTTCATATAATTTTATTTTTTCCTTTATATTCATTTATATATATATATATATATATATATATATATAACTTAATTAATATTATATTATATGACTTTAACTAATGATTTCCCAGATAAGGATTTTATAAATGAAACATTTGAAGATGATGAATTAGAAAGTGAAAATAATTCAACTAATAGTGAGAATTTAACTTCAAGTATGTTATCTTTAAATAATGATTTAAATTCTAGTACTATATCTATAAATGAAGAAGAAAATTTTTTATTAAATAATTATAAATATTCTTCTGATGAAGAAAATAATATAGATATAACTATAGAAAACTTTATTAAATTAACACAAACACAACCAGAACTTATTATAATGATATCAAACTCTCAAAAAAATATTAATTTATTACCTGAATTAATGAAACATATTAAACTATATAATCATAAACTTTCTCTAAATTTAATGGATAATCCCAGTTACTGTTTCGATAAAATTTTTGATATTTTATTTAATAAATCTGATAATATAGAAGAGTATATTGAATCTATTCAACAGATATTAACTATTTTTCCAATATATACAGAACAAGAAATTTTTGATATATTTAAAACATGTAATTATAATATTGATTTAACAATTGAAAAATTATGTTATTAAATTTAATATATAATATAAATTATTTAAAATTGATTTAATTTATTATTAATATAAAAGATGGTACAAATTACAGACGCGCTTATTAATAATATTGATAATGAACATAATTTATTTATTTTATTAAAAGCAAATATGATAAAAGGTGAAATTAAATTAGCAAATTTATCTTCAAAAAATAGATCATTACTTCATAGAATTTGTTATAAATATGGATTTACTCATTATTCTACGGGTAATTATAAAACAAGAACTATTGTTATTAAGGATATCAAACATACTTATTTTTCAAAAGATACAGACCAATTTCAATTACTAGGAAGACCTGCACCATATCAAACAACTAATGATACAACACAATTAGATAATGATACAACACAATTAGATAATGATACAACACAATTAGATAATGATACAACACAATTAGATAATGATACAACACAATTAAATAATGAAGAAACCGATATATTTAATTTAATTTCACAAAGTTTCTATTCAAATAGTTTGAAAAATAAAAAACAAAATATTGAAAAAGTATCAGAAGAAGAAGATGTATCAGAAGAAGAAGATGTATCAGAAGAAGAAGATGTATCAGAAGAAGATGATGTATCAGATGAAGATGATGTATCAGATGAAGATGATGTATCAGATGAAGAAACCGATACATATAGTTCTTCCGATTCGGATAGTTCTGCATCTTATTCTAATGTATTAGAAGTGCAAAATAGTTATATTTCAAACCAATTAACTTCCTTACGTATATTTTCATATGCTAATTTAATTATGAATATTATTATTATTTGTAATATGTAGTATAAATAAATAAATATATATATATATAAATATATATAAATATAATGAAAAAAAAAACTACAACATTATTATTAATAGAAGAAATATTACATATTTTTTTAGAAGATAATATACTCACTATTAAACTACTTGGTGGTTGTTTTACAGAAGATATTATGCAAAAATTATATTCTATAGTTGAAATATTTTATGAAATATGTAAAAAAAAAAATAAAAAATTTTATACAATTTATGATTTTGTTAATTGCAAATTTACAAATATACCTAATTATTTATATTATGTAAATGATATTGTCACGTTTTTAAAAAAACATAGCCAATTTTATAATACACATCTGCACAGCACTTTACTTATAACCGAAATGGAATTAACTAAAAATCTTTGCAATTTAGTATTATCACAATATACACCCATTCGACCATTCAAATTTATAACAAATAATGAACCCCGTGAATTTGATTTTTAAAATATTCGTTTTTTTTTTATATAATTTATATTTGATGATGAAGAAATTGAGTTTTCATTTACAAATTAAATAATATTATTTATATAAATAATATTATGAACACTCTAATTCAAGAAAATAATATATTACTTTTTGTAGAACATAAAATATATATTCATTATATAAATAATATTCTACATATAGAACTTTTAGAAGAAGTACTAACCGAAAAAGACACTAATACAATACATGAAACACTTGATACATTTTATGATAATTGTAAAAAAAATAATATATTTTTTTATATTTTATATGATTTTACAAATCTAAGTATTACGAGTAGTAGTTACCTAATATACAATTCCCCTATTTATAATAAACATTTTAATAAACATGAAACATTTTTTATATCAAATATAAAATCAATATGTATAATAATTAAAAATTATGTTTTAAGAGAATCTTTAAACCAAATTATTGATTTATATAAACCTGAAAATATGCCTCATATTATTGAAAATATTACAGATGCTGACAAATATTTTTTATAATAAATCGTTAATATTTTGGGGCAATTCTTCAATTTGTGTATCATAAAATTTTTCGATGTCTCTCATCATATTTATATCATCATATCTTAAAAAATTAATCGCTACACCTTTTCTACCAAATCTTCCACTTCTACCTATTCTATGTATATAATTATCTCTACCCTCAACACCTTGTGGCATATCATAATTAATAACAAGTGATACTTGTTGAACATCAATTCCTCGCGCTAATAAATCTGTTGATATTAATATTCTTGAAGATCCCGACCTGAATTCTGTCATTATTTTTACTCTATCGTCATTAAACATATCACCATGTATTATACTAGTGGTAAATTCACGCGCCTCCAACTCTTTTTGTAACCAAATTACTTTTTTTTTTGACGAACAAAATATTACTGTTTGTGAAACCGTTATCGACTCATATAAATCACATAAAACATCTAATTTCCACTCCTCTTTTTCAACATTTATATAATATTGATTTATACCCTCAAGTGTTAGTTCATTAGTTTTCACAAAAATTTTTAATGGTTCTTTCATAAAAAAATCCGTTAAAAATAAACATCTTTCCGATAAAGTTGCACTGAATAACACTATTTGAATATTATTATCTAATATTTCTATTATATTTTTTAATTGTTCTTCAAATCCAGTACTTAATAATTCATCGGCTTCGTCTATTATTAATAGTTTCATTTTTTTTATATTAAAACATTTATCATTTAACATATGGAGAATTCTACCCGGAGTACCTATTATAGCATGAACACCATTCTTTAGTGTTTTTTTAGATTCATCTAAATTTATACCACCTATTACTAAGGCTGTTTTAATATTCAGAAAATCACCTAAACTATTAAATACAGTATGTGTCTGTCTTGCTAATTCTTTTGTATGTGATAATATTATTACCTGAACATTGTTTATATTTGTATCAATTCTTTCTAATGCCCCTATACAAAATGCACCAGTTTTTCCTGAACCTGACTGTGCCTGTGCTATTAAATCCTTACCCGTTATTAATGGTAAAATAGATTTTTGTTGAATAGTTGAGGGTTTTTCAAAACCATATCCATAAATCCCTCTTAATAATTTATTTTTCAAATTCATGTCATCAAATTTATCTACTGTAACTATTTCTGACATAAATATAATAAATATATATATTAAATTCTATTTATATACTAATTATTATAAATAAAAATATTTTTCATTTTCCTATAAAATATTTATTAAAAAAAAAAATTTCAAAATACTTTTATTTAATAAACTTCCCCCCCCCCTTTTTTTAAATTACTTAAAATTACTTAAAATTACTTAAAATTACTTAAAAATTACTTAAAAATTACTTAAAAAATTACTTAAAAATTACTTAAAATTACTTAAAAATTACTTAAAATTACTTAAAATTACTTAAAATTACTTCAAATTACTTAAAACTAAAACCGTTAAAACAATTATATATTATATAGTATATAATGGTAGAATATATATGTAAAAGGTGTGGTTATAATGCAAAACAAAAAATAAACCTAATACGACATTTAAATCGTAAAAATATATGTTATCCTACACTCGATAATATTAGTATAGAAAATATATGTAAACTATATGATTTTACAAATGTAATAAAAAAATACAATCCGGGCGCACTTTTTAGCACCCAAACAGCACCTTTTGACACCCAACTAGCACTTTTTGAAAATGAAAAACAGCACCCAAATAGCACCCAAACAGCACCCAACCAGCACCCAAACAGCACCCAAAAAAGGCCCATAAAATGCGATTTTTGCGAAAAAACATTTACTCGTAAAACAGGACTAACAAAACATCTAAAATGTTGCAAAATAAAACAAAAAAAAGATAAAAATGAAAATAAAAAAGATACAAAAATAAGGTTTTTAGAAAAGAAACAAGAAGAATTACAAGATAAAGTGGAGGATTTATTAATAGAATTCAGTAAAAATACTTCAACTATAAATAATATAACAAATAATACAACAAATAATCAAAATAAAATTATAAATATTAATATTAATAATTATGGTAATGAAAATATAGATTATCTAAATAAAGATTATCTAAATAATCTTTTACAGGGCGCATTTACATCTATTCCTAAATTAATAGAAAATATTCATTTTAATCCAAGTCATCCCGAAAATCACAATATAAAAATTACAAATAAAAAAGAACCTTATGTAAAAATACGCAAAAATGATAAATGGGAACTTCAAGATAAGAAAGAAACGTTAGCAACTTTAGTAGATGATAAATATTATATATTAGTTGATCATTATGCTAATGAAGACAAAACTGATATTATACCCGAAAAAACAAAAGCTGTAATGGAACACTTTCATGATAGTTATATAAATAATAATGAATTTCAAAAAGATTTACAAAAAAAAAGTGAAATGATTATTTTAAATAATAGTTGATTTATTAGTTAATATATGAGTTATTATATAGGTGTAATAAAACCCATTGAATACATACTACATGAATAATATCTGAATGTAATTCTGTGGAATTTATTAAATATACACATAGAGTAAAAAATGTTATTATTAGTATATAAGGTTGGTTTTTACTTTGAACATTTATATATATACATAATAAAACATTTACAAATATATCATATAATCTTATTTTTAATGAATTTGGAAAATATCCATGAAATAATACCCCATTTATAAATACTATTAAAGGTATTATTCCATAAAAAGACAATTTTAAATTTATTATAAAACATATTATGAATGGTAGCAATCCTAATAATGGTATTAATCGCATATTAATATTTCTATTTTTTTTATAATTATATTACGAAAATATATTACAAATAAATATTTAAAATTCTATCTAATTTTCTTAATCTTTCAGAATCTAACATATCTTTTAATGTATCCCATGGTGTATTATCAATATTAAATTTACCACTCATAAATGCCTTAAATGAAGAGGCACCAAAACCAGACACCATTGTTGTTCCCTTCTGTTCAGATTTATTTGAATATCCAGGTGTATTTCCTCTCAGATTCCAAAATATAATATGTGGCATAGTATATCCATAAAGTTTATATTTTGATTCTATAAATTCATAACCAGTTAAAAATGTGTCTCCTGGATTACATGCTTGGTCAAACTGCATATCAGATAAAATTAATAATTTACCAGGCATGTCTTCTGGTGTTATTCTATTTTTAACAGCAGTATCTAACATACGTTCTAATGCTAAACCAATATTTGTCCCACCACCCCACGGTGCTTGCAACAAATGTTCAATTTTTTCCACAATATTCATATGTTCAGGAAAATCATACCATTGTGGTTCAGAATCAAATGTGAGTACCTTATTCTTCCAAGGTTTTTTCAATCTATTTGCAAATAATAATGATAATGAAATACATGCTTCCATTGCAATTCCAGTCATAGAACCAGAAACATCTGACATAATAACTAAATCCATTGATTGATTATTAATACCAGATTTTTCTAAATCTTTATTCCACTCATACTCGAATTTTGACCACAATGCAACTATACTAGCCTCTTGTTCCTCCAATATTTTACCATTAATAACTTCACGTGTAATTTCATATGGTTGGAGTCCGCTAATATTCACTCTACTTTCTTCAGGAGATTTATTAAATTCTGTCAGCATTTTTTCTCTCAAAATCATTCTTTTTTCATCATCTGGATGTCTGATTACACCAGTTTTTTTATGTTCATTTTTAAAAGCATATAAATATTTTAATAAAGCTTTACTTCCAACATTTTTTACTTCTATTTCATCCCATCGCCCTTCTGACATTAATTTTTCAATTATAACTATTTTATCCATAATACCTTTAATAAAATTACGATATTTCTTCATTTTTTTATTTAATGGTTCATTATCTATAAATAATGCTGTTACAATATCTTTAGCCATTTTATCATGCTTCTTATTTTCACGAGGAATCCATTTAACAGCAAGTGTTGGTGTAGTAGAATATCTATCTTTAATCAAACACTTTATATAATAATTTACTATTGCTATTTTCAAATTATCATGTTTAGATTCACATAAATCATATAACTTATTTAAATCTAGAAATGAACCAAAGGGTTTTTCCGAATCTAAATCCATATTATTATTATATCCACCAGTTAATAATGGTAATGTTTCTTCTACAACACACGGTATTTTTTCATGTAATCTTAAAAATAACTTATAGAAATATAAACGTTCTCCATTTCCATCCTTATGATCTCTTATCTTAAATAACAATTTAATATAATAAGACCAATATTCTTTTTTTTCACGAAATGAATTTAAATTATCAATTTTATCATATATAAAATTTACTGTTTCATTTAACTTATTTTCATCTATATCACATGAACTAATCCCATTACTTTTTCCACTACCTCTTTTCCCAATTGCATTATTCCATAAATTTACCATTCCTAAACATTCACCTGCACTGGATTCAAGTGAATGTGCTATATTATTTTTTTCGTTTAAAGTAAATTGTTTCATTACCTCACAGAATGCCATTATATATAATAAATAATTAGTTTTTTAAGTGAATTAAATTTATATAAATGAAAATCAATTTTCAGACATTTCAATTAACATTATTTATAAAATATATAAATAATAATATATATATATATTAAATTATATGAATAAAGAAATTAAATTTTATGATTTTAATAAAGATATCTATTTTATTACTGAATATATCAGCAATAGTTCTATAAAAGATTATAAAGTATTTTTAAATAAAAATAATATTGATTTAAATGAAGTATCTTTTTTGAATGATTTTAAAATAATAGATATTAATTTATCTATTGAATACATAAATAATATTATTATTATTATTCCACTAAATTTATTTAATACTAAATCTGTTTTACCTAAAACAATGTCAAATAAAAATAATGTCATTGTCACTAATGGGGAAAATGGTAACATTAATTACAATGATACTAATGACAACCATACTAATACTAATACTAATGATACTAATGATACTAATGATACTAATGATACTAATGATACTAATGATACTAATGATACTAATGATACTAATGATACTAATGATACTAATGATACTAATTATAATGATAAAATAGATATAGATAATATTACAAGTAAATATTTACAACTTCTTCAGAAATATCCAGATTTAATTTCTTTTATTATTGTTTTAAAAACAGATATAATTGATTATATTACACTTTATCTAAAAAAATATCATAAGAACAATATTTATAATATTATTCGTAATAATCAAAAAGAAATAATAGAAATGTTAGAAAAAAACAACACCTTTATTAATTTTTATATAAGAACATGTAATATAAATGTATTACAAAATATTATAAATTATAATTCTAATAATATTATAATCTCTCAAATAGAAAATATTTTTCCAGATGTCCCAGTTGACAATATAGAAGAACTCATTGACATTTTTGCAAACTAACTCATTTATTTTTATTTTCGCTATATAATATATAAATTAAATATTATACATAGTATGTATAATTCACAATTTTCAACAAAGTATAAAGTTATTTTTGTAGGTGACTCTGGTGTAGGTAAAACGTCTATTTTAAATACTTATTCAAAAAAAAATTATAACCCTAAAGCAACATTAGGTACAGAATTTACAGAAAAATATATTGAAAAACACGATATCACTTTACAAATCTGGGACTGTGCAGGACAAGAAAGATTTCGCGCCTTAACTAAATTATATTATAGGGGCGCTCGAATATGTATACTGGTTTTTGATTTATCTAATAAAATTTCTCTAGAATCTTTGGAAAACTATTGGATTCCTACTATTAAAGATAATACTGATTCTACAATTCAATTTATTCTTATAGGGAATAAGTTAGATTTAACTCCAAATATTAACTATTCTAATATATGGGATTTATGTAAAATACATAATATGAAATTTATTGAAACATCAGTCTTGAAGAATTTATATATTAATAACATTTTTGATATTGTATGTCTACTTATTAATTCACAAAATACAATACATCTAGAAAAACAAAAACCAATAGAACATATAATAGAACATAATAAAAATAATGTTATTGATTTAGTATCACCTATTACCCTTCCCGAACAAATTTATAATATATATACTCAATGTTAATTTTTAATTTATATTTTTTAAAATTTTCTTACATATTTTTTACCTTTTTAAACTTTTTTTAAACTTTATATATAATATATAAATAAATGAATACCAATTATCCAACATCTAATTTTAATTATAACACCGATTTTCACTACAGTTATAATATTTTTAATAATCAAAATATTGGTATAGGAACATTTAACCCTCTTCATACATTAGATATCAAAGGTAATTTATCTACTACTGGAAATATAAATATTCACGGAAATATGATTTTCAAAAATAAATATCCTAACCAAAATAAACATTTTTTAGAATATAATGTAAATACAAATACAATTACACCATTAAAATTAATAGACCAACCAAATAGTTTTAATGCCAATAAATATGAATGGACGCAAACCAATAATAACTTATCTTTACAATTTTATAATAAACGTGATAATACTCCTATTCAATTTAAATCTATTGAGTATGAAATTACAAATAGTGCTACAGGTAAAAAAATAAATTTTTATTCAAAATATAAAATCTCTATAACTCATCTTTATATTTATAAAAAACAAAATATAAATACTCAACAATTTTCAAACACCGATTATTCCAATATTACTATTAATACTATATCAGTGCAAAATGAATCAGAATTTTATTATAAATTAGAAACACCAATAATACTTCAAAAAAATTTCAATAATAGTATTACTATAAGTGGTACTATCCCAATATATCCATTTCATATTATTTTATTAGGTAAATATGATTTCAATAATAGTCTACTGTGGAATACTAATACCTCTACACTACCTAATAATGTATATATTTTTAATAAAGTCGGTATTGGTACTTCTATTATTTCCAAACAACTTCATATAAATAATGACGCGAAAATTTCAGAAAATATAAGTATTGATAAAAATATTACTAGTAATACATCTAATATTACTAATATTACGAACCATGACATTTCTACTATAAATTCAATTACCTCTAATAAACTTATTATTAATTCAAAAGAAAAAAATATAGGTATTGGAACTACTCAAACAAATGAATTTTTTGATGTATCTAATGATTTAATTATCAATTCAAATAATAATACTTTTTTCAATATTCAAACTAATTCAAATACAATTTATTTCAATTCTACCATAAATTCTATTTCACATAATCATAATAATTTTCTTATTTTTAATAATGTTAATAGCAAACATAATATTATATCCAAAAATATACATATCTCAAAACCCTATCAAAATAATTCTACTCCAAGTCAATCTTTAATCCATTTCCAAAAAAAACTTAATCTATCAGATATAAATAATTCTGTTATTACTAATGTTTTATATGTAAAAGGAAATACTACTATTTCTAAAAATCTAAATGTTAATGGAAATCTAAATATTAATAATATCAAAAACTTTCGTATATCTACATTAAATACTTCAAATTTAAAAAACACAAGTCATACCTTATCTAAAAATCTAATTTATGCTAATGATTTACAAACTACTAATACCACTAATACAGTTTTAACCTTACCTAAAACCATTGATACATCTAATATTCAAGAAGGTACATTAGTTTATAATACCCAAAATAATAAAATATATGGTAAAACGGACAGTTCATCTTTTTATTTTGCATCTAAAAATGATATGAATAATCAGTTTAATTATGATTTTAATGGTGTTTCTGAATTATTATATACACAATCAGACCAAACATCCGCTAAAAAACATAATGTATCCAAAAAACTTATTTTACCTAAAAAACATACTTATATACCCTCTAATACAAATAAAATTAATGTTGGTTCATTTCAATATAATACTAATTCATTGTATGGGGAAATATTTAACGGAACCCAGTGGAGTTCTATAAAATATAATAATTCTGATTCAGAATTAAATTATTTAACATTTGATGACCCTACATTACTAACTCCCTCTTTCAATTCCCGTTTATTTAATTATTCTTATAATAGTATTCTCACCCCAACTTTTATGAATTTAAGTTTTAATCCATATACTACTAATACATATCATTTTAAATATAATACAACTTCAATATTTTCAAAAACGATTACTACAACAGATTATACATTTGAAAATATAGATATGGCGCAAATGACTAATGCTAATAATGTTATTATAACAAGTTCTAACTCTCAAAATGATACTTTAACTTATCAATTCAATTTTAATTTTGAATCGCCTATTCGTGATTTTTTAAATAAATATAATTCTTTTAAAGTAATTCATAAAACTAATACTACAAATGATTATATTATTAGACCTTCTATATATACTACTGATTTACAACTAAATTTAAGTTCTATTCAAGCAAATAATCAAACAAATCCAATATTAACGGCAAATAATCGTGTTTATTATGAGTATAATGATTCTACAAAATTTGTTACAATTAATAATACATTTAATAAAAATGATTTAATAAATACATACTATGATAGAACTACTAAAAAATTTTATTTAGGAGATCCAAAAAATAATAATACAGAATTAATATTTACCAATAATAATATTACAAGTGGGTATTATATTCCGGATTATGTTCCTACTATAACAAATACAGAAGCATATGAAAATGAATTAACTAACTCTTTTTACGATCCTACACAAGATAAATTTTTTATAATCAATAATTTTGAATTAACAACATTTAATGATACACTTATTTATCTTATAGATACCGGTATTACTTGTAAAATTAAATATTTTAATTGATAATATAGTATTTAAATTCATAATAAATTTTTTTTTATTTGTAATAATATATTTTAATATATTAAATGAGTTCTAACTACTCCACTTTTAATTATGATAATGATTTTACACCCACCCAATTCATTTTTAACACAAATACTACAAACCAGCGCCATGTTGGTATAGGAACAACTGTTGCTAATTCTTTTCTTCAATTAAAAGGTAATGTATCTACGGCAAATTTACATATTCAAGATAATTTTTTTTATAATATTACAAACTCTGTAAATACTAATTATATTTCTGCCTTACAATTTGATTCTAATGATACTTTTATATTACCCAATTTAGTTTCTTCAACATTTGAAAATACTGGTATTGAATGGTCAATAGCAAATAATAATAATGTTAAATTAACTTTACGAGATAATTCTGATAATACGCGATTAGATTATTTTTCACCATATTATACTACAAATAGTAATTCATTTAAGATTAATATTTTACCTACAACTACCTTAACTTTGCGACATATTTATATTTTAAAATCTGATAATACACTATTAAATAATGTTGAAATATCTAGTTTAAATCAAACTAATATTATTTTAGAAACAAACGATATTCAATCCACATTATTACCTTCACTGAATTCTTCATTTTTTAAATTATCTAATTTCATTACTCTTCAAGCTAATACTTCTTATACAATTACTATCAAAAACTTAGATGGTTATAAAATACAATTATCTGGTGTTTATGATTATTATTCAGGAAGTAGATGGAATCAAGTTAATTCTACAACATTTTCTATTAATTCTATTGGTATCGGCACATCTATTCCAGAAAAAAATTTACATGTAATTGGTAATGTTCATATTACAGGTAATATAAACGTGACTAATATATTAACTACACCAACATTAATTTCTAATCGTATAATTTTAGAAGGAACAAATAATATAAATGGAATTGAACCTAATCATAATTCTATAATAATAAATTCAGATAAAAAATCACTCGGAATAGGAACAACAACACTAACTGCAGATGAAATATTCAGTGTTGGTAGTCATTTTAAAGTTAAAAATACAGGATTTATTACAATGAATAATTTGAATATTACCAACAATATTAATTTTAATTCTAATGTTTCTTTTATAAATCCCAATTATTCTATACATTTAAATAAATCTACTATAAATTATCAATATAATAATAAATCGTTGTTAAATAA
>Ga0302138_10000626_pt1 | contig 18201 bp, 11 predicted proteins | sample CBN3_321_MG_FD_203110 | JGI IMG/M metagenome (GOLD analysis project Ga0302138, IMG submission 203110) | Marine microbial communities from Western Arctic Ocean, Canada - CBN3_surface | ecosystem: Environmental > Aquatic > Marine > Oceanic | place: Canada: Western Arctic Ocean | collected 2017-09-15 | reverse complement strand
GGGATGTATTATCCGTCACGTCCGTTTCGATAGCAGTGATCAAGCCTCCTTGTACAGTGTTTGCACTTTCAAGGGTTGTAATACGAGACGCATTATCCGTCACGTCCGTTTCGATAGCAGTGATCAAGCCTCCTTGTACAGTGTTTGCACTTTCGAGTGTTGTAATACGAGACGCATTATCCGTCACGTCCGTTTCGATAGCAGTGATCAAGCCTCCTTGTACAGTGTTTGCACTTTCAAGGGTTGCAATTCGGGATGTATTATCCGTCACGTCCGTTTCGATAGCAGTGATCAAGCCTCCTTGTACAGTGTTTGCACTTTCAAGAGTTGTGATTCGAGATGCGTTATCCGTGACATCTGTTTCTATAGCAGTGATCAAACCACCTTGAACTGTGTTGGCGCTTTCAAGGGTTGTGATTCGAGACGCATTATCTGTCACGTCCGTTTCGATAGCCGTGATCAAGCCTCCTTGTACAGTGTTTGCACTTTCAAGGGTTGCAATTCGGGATGTATTATCCGTCACGTCCGTTTCGATAGCAGTGATCAAGCCTCCTTGTACAGTGTTTGCACTTTCAAGGGTTGTAATACGAGACGCATTATCCGTCACGTCCGTTTCGATAGCAGTGATCAAGCCTCCTTGTACAGTGTTTGCACTTTCGAGTGTTGTAATACGAGACGCATTATCCGTCACGTCCGTTTCGATAGCCGTGATCAAGCCCCCTTGTATAGTGTTTGCACTTTCGAGTGTTGTAATACGAGACGCATTATCAGTTAAATCTGTCGCGAGCGCTACACCGGTCAGTTTCGTACCATCTCCATAATAACTCCCACCGGATCCAACCGATACACTATTTTGAGTTACTAAGTTACCAAGAATATTAACGACGATTTCATTACTTGTATCATTTAATATATCACTGTCCACGAGGCTATTTTGTGTGTAACCGATAGTAAATTGATCATCATATGTACCACCAGTCGATCCATGGTGAATCAATGCAACATTCGCACCCGGTTGTTGCATAAGAATCCCCACGTCCGTGCTATTGATCGTATTATTATTGGCTATGCCTATGATTGCATCGTTAATTAATTTCGTATCTGATTCTATTATATACCTTTCTCCACGCATGACAATATTTCCGGTAACTTCTAGATTTGACGCGATTACCGTTGCATCAGTAGTTGTCGAGATGAATGAATCTTTCAAAAGTTTATTTGAATCAACATATGGTATTTTAGTTGAGGATAACCCGGTAACCGTGACATTTGATGTAGTGAGATCTCCTAATTTGGTATCGCCACGAACATCCAACCTATACGAAGTTTCACTTGTCCCGATACCAATGTTAAAATCTGTAAAGGCTGTTGCTTGTTTTAGTGCATAAATTCTCGCATGACCGGCATCCGACCCTGATCCATCGTTTAAATGTGCACCTACGATCACGCGTGAACCATCACTTGAAATTGCTACAGATTTTCCAGAATTGTCGTTCGAGTCTTCACCATCTATATCATTTAAAATTTTTACCCATGAAGTACCATTCCAATTGTATATACGCGCATGCCCGGAATCCGATCCACCACTATCATTACCCGTGGCACCTATGACGATGCGTGTACCGTCGTCTGTTAAATCAATTGAACAACCAGAGTAATCGTAAGCCGATTCACCGCCTATATCTTCGCCTATCTGAGACCATGCGTTATTTAGATATTGATATACACGCACATGCCCTGCATCTACCCCGGAATCGTCATTATTTAAGGCACCACCTGCAATAATACTACCATCACTTGATATAGAAACAGATACACCGAAGCGATCGTCGCTCGATGCACCGTTAATCACACTTCCCACTAAATTCCAACCGGACGCAACATTCCAATCGTATACACTTATACTACCCGGACTCGAAGATGAAAGTGGGGATGCACCAACTACGATACGAGAACCAGTTCTTGTTATAGCGACAGCGCTACCAAAGCGATCTCCGGCGACCGCTCCGTTAATAGAACTCCCTTGTTGCATCCATGTAGACCCACTCCACTCGTATACGCGAACATGACCCGCATCTGTACCACCCGTGTCATTCGTAACAGCACCCACGACGATTCGAGACCCGACACTGACGTCGGGGTAGACGACTCCCCCGACTTCTACGTCACTTGAAACCGAAACTGACCATCCAAATTGATCACCTGCAGAGGCTCCATCAATATCTAATCCAACCTGTGTCCACGACCCACTTATTAAATCGTATACACGCACGTGCCCGGTATTGTTATTATTACCCTTTGCACCTATGACAATTCTTGTACCAGACGCGTTCATATCGATAGATGATCCAGAATAGTCGACAGATGCTTCACCGTCTATATCATCACCAACTTTATCCCAATCCGTGCCATTCCAATCATACACGCGAACGTGACCTGCATCCGAATCCGTACCGTCATTATGCGTTGCTCCTATAGCAACGCGTGTACCATCGCTTGACATACACACAGCGGTCCCTGAATAATCATTGGCAGATTCACCATTTATATCGGTACCGAGTTGTGTATGGGATACAGTGATACCCTTTTGTAAGAGAACACGTTTTATGTTATTTTGTATGATATCATCGGTGACTATTATGTTTTTACCAACTTCTATGTTAGCAGAAGTTACTAAACCACTCGTCGAGTTTGTAAATTGTATGGTATTAGACGTAACATTTCCATTTGTTACTATTTGTTCTAGATTGGAGGCTATATCTGTGAGTAAACTCCCATCGCCAATGAATTTAGAAGCCTGTATATTACCGGTTGCTACGAGACCCGTGTCAGCGTTGGTTAAATTTATTGTACCAGATACACTGTTATTTACCTCGACGACATCGTTCAATGTAAGAGCTTCCAGATTAGAATTTACACTATCTATCCTCGATGAATTATCTGCTAAATTAGTTTCAAGTATACCGGTACGCGATGAATTATCTGCTAAATCAGTTTCAAGTACACTGGTACGCGATGAATTATCTGCTAAATCAGTTTCAAGTACACCTGTACGCGATGAATTATCTGCTAAATCAGTTTCAAGTACACCGGTACGCGATGAATTATCTGCTAAATCAGTTTCAAGTACACCGGTACGCGATGAATTATCTGCTAAATCAGTTTCAAGTACACCGGTACGTGATGAATTATCATTCACATCAGTTCGAAGTAAATTTATCAAATTTTGTTGAACGACATTCGCATTTTCCAAATCTGTAACTCGAAGTGCATTCGACGTTACATCATTTTCAATAATAACGATTCGAGATGTATTACTATTCACATCCGCCCTCAAACTATCTACCAGTAATTGTTGAACGATATTAGCGCTTTCAAGTATGGAAATGCGGTTTGAATTACCTGTCAAATTTGTTTGGAGTGTTGAAATTAAAGTAGACTGTACCGTATTCGCACTTTCGAGATTTGTAACCCGCGACGAATTATCACCCACATCTATGATAAGTGTGTCTATACGCCCTGTATTGGATGCGACATCCCCTATCACTGTATTTAATCTCGCCGTTTCATCGACCACTGTTAGATTCAATGTAGAGATACGATTGGAGTTATCGTTTACATCAGTTCTTAAATTGTTGATTAAATTTCGTTGAACCGTATTCGCATTTTCGAGATTTGTTACTCGCACACCGTTCGAGGAAGCGTCATTTTCAAGTACTGTAACGCGCGATGAATTATCATTCGTGTCAGTTCTTAAACTGTTGATTAAATTTCTTTGAACCGTATTCGCACTTTCGAGATTTGTTACTCGTACACCGTTTGAGGAAGCGTCGTTTTCAAGTACTATAACGCGTGATGAGTTATCATTCGTATCTGTTCTTAAACTGTTTATTAAATTTCTTTGAACCGTATTCGCACTTTCGAGATTTGTTACTCGTACGCCGTTTGAGGAAGCGTCATTTTCAAGTACTGTAACGCGTGATGAATTATCATTCGTATCGGTTCTTAAACTGTTGATTAAATTTCTTTGAACCGTATTCGCACTTTCGAGAGTCGTAACACGAAATGCGTTATCATCTAAATCCGTGCGTAATACACCACCTTCAGTTTCGAGAGTCGTAACACGCCCCGCATTTGAAGATAGATTGCTTTCAAGAATTGATACTCTATTCGCATTATTTGTCAAATTATTCTTATTTATGGTAATGAGTGTAGCTTGTACAGCGTTTGCACTTTCGAGACTGGAAATTCTAGCAACATTTGACGCGAAATCTGTATCTATGACGACGTCTATACCATTAACCGTTGTACGAGTTGTGTGCAATACTCCAACATTTGCACCTCCGTGAATATCGAGTGCATATTCAGGGGTTGTAACACCTATACCTACATTACCTAGGGTTATTAAACTTACACCAGTGTTCGAAAATTGAACCGTTTTTGATATTATAGACCCGTTATTTGCAGCATCTTCCAATGTTGTAGGTAAATTTATGAGTTGACTACCATCACCTATAAATTTAGTAGCTGTAACATCCCCCCCTATAGCTACATTACCTGTAGCTATAAATGAAGTATCGGGATTTGTGAATTGGATACTACTCGAGAGTGTATTACCAAGAGCTGCCGCATCATCGAGAGTTACTTGTAAATTTGTAAGTCCGCCACCGTCACCAACAAACCCAAAGGCTTCAACATTACCCGTTGCGGTAAATCCAGAGGCTTCGATATTACCCGTTGCGGAAATAGAAGTTTCGGGATTTGTGAATTGGATACTACTCGAGAGTGTATTACCTTTAGATGCGGCATCTTCCAGGGATGTCAGAACGCCGGTAAGAGCACTTCCATTACCGTGTAGAAAACCCACACTTACATTACCTAATATCGTGAGAACATTTGTAAAGGCGTCGTCAATTTTTATATTTGACCCAACGTGCAGGTTACTTTCTACTTCAACCTTCCCTGAAAAAACATGGCTTGTCGTTCCCACCATTTATATTAGCATAGATAAAATGTTTAGACTTCTTGCAATGTATGGAAACAATGAAAGAAATGTATTATAAAATAAAAGCATATAATGACGAAGTATCGAGTATATACGTGCCTGCTGAGAAGGTTTTTATGTAAATTTTACAGGGTTGAGAAAGTGTGGGGGGGTTTGTATCTACGTGTATGATATTCGAGTATTCATCTAATTCTGTCCAATCATCTGTAACATTAGAGTTTATATCGATTAAAAACCCGGTTACGGAACATTTAGTTATTAGTGTAAATGTTTCTATATTCGCTGTCGTGTTAATGTAATTCGTACCTATTGCACCTATAAGCCAATCGGGGACATTGTTATAAGAACCCCAAACACGCATCGGACTGTCGGTTGTAATAGATTTACCCAAAGAAATCATAATTTTGTTATATTCGGAATCTATTTGTATCACCGCATTAAGTAAATTCCATCTAGATTGATTTATAAAGGACCCATTTACGTGCAACGATGCATTAGGTGCAATTGTATTGATACCAGTTTGTTCCCTGGCTCCATCAACAGTTAAAATATCTTTACCACTTTCGTGTACACGGAACCTTTTACCACCGGACTCGCGAATTCCTATAGAAACATCGCCAGTCGAATAATAAATATCATTATCGACGGATAACCATTTCGAGTCTGTTAATCCACTCAAAGCGCTACCATCACCGTGAAATCTAGTCGCATACATACTCCCCGTGACATGAAAAACGTTGGAATCGTCATCATCATCGTATGGATTTGTAGCGGCATTACCTATGCCAACCCTACCAGTTGATTTATCTACATGAAATGTAGGATATTCTTCACCTGTAGTCAGAATTCCTGTAACAAGTTGAACGTTCCTGGATGTCATATACTTATAAAGAATAAAAAAACGTATTTACAAATGAAGATGAAACATTTGGAAAGAGTTTAATATGTGAATGTAGCCGAAGTTCCCGCACTTTGTGTTATACTTTCGAGGCGACCACCCGTTTCATGTGATATATATTCAATGAATATAGTGTACTTTCCATCATGAGTTAGACCAAAGGTTGTAGATGGTTTAAGGGTGACATTTTGACTGTCCGTAGTAACAGTCGAACTCCATGGGTTTGTAGTGTTGGGGGTACCGAATACTGAAAGTGGGCCTTGGGCTATGTTCGGTATCGGTGTCCCACCCGAATAGTCGCCACCTCTTTCACCCCCAGCTACGTCTAATATCATGGTACTGACTTCAGTGTCAACGTCATCAATAATTTGTGCAACTATTTTGGCGTAGAAAGGATGTTTAGTAAACGTGAGTGTTATAGTAGCGTCTGAAACACTGGTATTTTGAGGAATTGTGGTTGCGTGACTATACGTTTTCTTATTTACACCACCCGCATTCATTATAATACCGCCATCTATGTAAACATTCCCAGTGGTGTGTGTATCACCCCGCGCTTCGATAACATTTGCATGATTTCCGCTATCGATAAAAACTTTATCGCTAATAGAAAGTGTATGAATGGGATTTGTGTTTGCTACACCTACATTCGAATTTGTAAATAATTTACCGTGGACATGAACATTCATACTTTCAGTTTCTGAAGCTTCAGGTACAATTTGCGTCACTTCCATCGCGCTATTTGTTGTGTACGCTATTACCAGTTTTGTTTCACTTGCATCGTAATACATGGCTACATTCGAACCACTCGGACCACGGTTGTATATATGACCTAGATCAAATGTAGCTAAATCTGTATTATTCGTCCCTAATTCCACTAAACCATCTTTAATTGTAGTGTTTGTGACATGTATATTTGCAACAGTTCCGATGGATGTCACATTCCCTTCAACAAATAAATCACCAGTTATAGTTACGTCTCCCGATACACCCGAACCACTAGCAGACGAAATACCCGTTAGACTTAGAGGGACGTTTGTTCGAAGTAGTTTGTGTGTTTCCTGGTTATATACCACGAACGTATTAGTTGTGTCGGCAGATCCCTGTCCAGAAAAATCTGTACTCAGTTCAAGTGGAGTTATGTAAACGCCACTCGATTGTGTTGCGTCGATCTTTTCCTCACTTGCATTAAAAACAATGGAGTTTTCCGCCTGATCTTCGCGACAATTTTTACCAAAACGAAGTTTTGTAGCTCCACCTAAAGTACTCAAGTTCTTAGGCATTTAATATAATGCTGTATTTTAATTTGCATACATGAGGCCTGCCATGCCATTATTCACTCTGAGAATATTGTAGTTTACACCGTAAATCGAATCTATAATATCTTTATTCTGACTATGTATTTTTACTGAATCTAGACGACTGAAATTTAATGACCCTGTGGGTTGAAGAGAACTTGTATTTAGACAGAAACAATGTAGAAAGAAATCTGGCGATGTAACAAAGTTTGTATGATAATAGCTCGTTATATCAACGAAATGTGGCTTTGCCCATTTATACGAATTGATATCCGTTCCATTTATACTTAATTTAATTTTATTATCAATCGCCGTCAAAGTACTTTCAGAATTTGTATTTGAACACGCTATATATTTAATGGGGTGATTAAATGTTAATTCTTGAACTTTTTCACTCGAAGGAATACTTTTTTGAACTTGTGTAATTAATATATCATGGGTTCGTGAAGTCATTATGCCACGCTCTTCGTTATCTAAATAATAATAGTTCGTGTACGCTTCGACGTTATAATTCCCTGCATCAGGTCCCCAATATATCCGTAGTTCGACCGCATGGTACTGAAGGGCTACTAACGGGATAGCCGATTGAGGTCCTTCACAGAAAAAAAACCGTAAGGGGTAAAAATATGAACGAGCTGATGCACCTGGGTGTGTACCGTTAGACCCCTTGGATACATTTTGTGCAAATGTATCGATAGCGATTTTTTCTGTAAAATCGTGATCCTGTGAATCAATGACCTGCCCACCAATTAAAATCTCGACTTTATCGATTATTTTACCCCAATCTTGGATATCAACAGCTTGTGTGTTATTATCTATTGTAAAATATGTATACCCTAAGAGATCCCCATTTCTTTCGAAACGAATAGATGACATGGAATTACCTCTCACAGCTCCTTGGATTGTTTGTTTTTCGAGAGACTGTGAAAAATTGGAATGTCGTTTAAACGTTGACGTAAAAAACGAAATTTCGGGTTCTCCGATGATATGTTCATCTTGAGCCCCTATAGCAATCAATTGTACGAGTCCGGAAGACATACTACAATATGAAGATTTTTAAATTACAAGTATGTAACGCCCTGAAATTTAGGAAAGATTCATCTTTTTACATGTGAATTTGAATACAAATACAGAATCACCTAATTGTGCTGTGTCACCGTCTTGTTTATGTATGTTAAATGTCAAACGATCGAGTTTTCGGATTGGGGTGTGATATTCTTGAAGTATAGGATATTCGTCTTTAAAAATCATAACCTTGGTTGCAGATGAAGGAGCTAACGCTATATGATTTCCAATAATAGTCCCAAACTTACCGTTTAAATGATTATCATTTGCAGATTCTAGGTCAGATTTTGTGCGCTGAGAAAAATATGAACGAAGTTCTTCAACCCCTATATGTAAAGCGGTTTGTGTGAGATAGCCGGTCGTAGTTAAAGTGGCCGTAATTAAACGTGCTTGAACAACATTTTCAAGAGGTGTAGGTAGAAAAGCTGTGAAATTAACCTTTGAAGAATGGTCATTGTTATCTATGATAACCGTATGAATTTCGTGTTCATTATCGGGTGTGGTATCCTTGGTCTGAGGAGATATAATGAACGTCATGTATAATATACGTAGAAATTATCCACTTAAAAATTTCGTATAAATTTAAATGGAATGTTGATAAAGTGATACTAATATTTAACCTACAATTTTGTAATTAGCGTGATCACGAACAAGCTTCTGACCACCACATACACCGCCACTACTAGTAGAATAAACGCTGTCGATGCAATCGGGGCTACTTTTCAAACTGGAGAAAGGCTCTTCTGATACAGATTGAATGTCAACAGGTCCGGGCTGGTACATACTTACCCTGTCTTTAAATAAATACGATACAGCAAAAATTAGGAATATCACGATGGCGATTGATTTGAGAATCGAGCGGTTTGTACTGTCGAGTCTCATTTTATTATGTACTGATATTTTTTTATAAAGTGCGTTAAAGAGAATAGAATACTTTAAATATAGAGAGTAATGGACGGTGAAATTATTCTTGATCGTGGGTCTGATTCCGTTATGAAGTTAAATGATAATGAACAGGCTATGATGGACGAGATACAATTAGACTTTACAAAACCTCGTTCGCACATGCCTCCAACTATACAACGAATGCATGGACGTGGTGGACACGAAGTTCCTAACCAAATTTTTCAGGAAGATGTAGATGCATTTGCCAATCCAGTTAAACAGAACACTCCCCTACCACCTCGAAATGACGAACCCGTAGATCACGGAGAATATGTCGATGAAACGCAATATGATAATGGACATGGTACAGGTATCGACTATGGGTACATGGAGGGTCAGGAAGAAGTTCCTTCACCTGGTTATAAAACCATAGATGAAGAAAAATCAGATCTTGTAAATAAACTTGGTCGCTTGGAAAAGAGAGGTTTTAACGTAAATAAGCGCCTGAATGCATATTCACCTATAGATGAATTGCGCACAGAGGTTAAACGTATAACGTACAGTATTGAAGTTGATAAATCTGTAAAATTCTCGAGACGTATGTTGATAGCATGTGTAACCGGGTTAGAGTTTTTAAACAAACGATACAACCCATTCGAAATTCAATTGGAGGGTTGGTCTGAGAATGTAATGGAAACGCAAGACGACTACGACGAAGTATTCGAAGAGTTATTTGTCAAATATAGAACGAAAATGCATGTCGCTCCAGAAGTTAAATTAATTATGATGCTCGGGGGTAGTGCAATGATGTTTCATCTTACAAACAGTATGTTCAAGCAAGTTATGCCAAACGTGAATGATATCATGAAACAAAATCCCGATCTCATGAACAATATGATGAGCGCCGTGCAAAATACCATGTCTAATCAAGCTGGGCCTTCCACGTCACCTGCATCATCGGGTGACCGATATGAAATGAAGGGTCCAGGACTCGACATATCCAGTCTCATGGGGGGTATTATGATGCCACCTACCCCTCCAATGAATACTAGCGCGATGCCCATGCCCAGAGCGACGGAATATTCACCGGAGGTTGATAACGAGGAAGACGATATTTCTGATATCGTGTCAGAAGGTGGCGACGCTACGCAGGATGCCGACGACGATATAAAGGAGGTAAAGCTTCCAGCAGGAAAGTCTAAACGTGGTCGTAAGAAGAAAGTTGAAATTAATTTATAAACTTATATAAATGATAGGTTATGCACCTATCGATTTCGAAGAGGATTTCGAAATCCCTCAAATTCCCAAAAAAAGAGAAGTTGTTTCCAATGATTTTGTGAACAAAAATAAAAAAGCTCCAACGAAAACACAGCCCGCCATAGAAGACGAAACTGAATGTAATTATCTTGTTATGTTTTTTATCGTAGGAGTTATTGCGTTAGCTGCTATGGATTCTGTAAAGAAATGATTTTCGTATTTTACCCATTTTAGTATACCTGAAATGTGCAAAATATTACACACCAATAAAATGACCACCGAATGTCGCACTATGCATTACACCTCCACCGGGTAAAGAGTTTCTGGGAAATATACCTTCACCCTTTGCGAGTTTCACGTATGTTGACGATTGGTGTTGACGATGATACCCCGCATCACCCGCAGGCATCCATGCTTCAAACCCATCCCATGGTACTACTGTTGTATTTATACGTCTAATATACCATTGGATGTCTTGTTGAATTACAGATCCATCGGGAACTCTACACTTAGCATTTATAAAATATACACCTGACGTAGGTGCAAAATAAATCCCTTTATCAGCTCCATTGTTTCTATACCCTTTCGTTGAAAGCTGAGTACCGGGGTAAGAATCAAATGCAACCGTTTCACTTAAAGAAGGGTCGTTCATCATGGGTGTATTACCACTCCATATACCGCCATTACTATGAACAAAAAACGTGAACGCTCTATGTGTAATATACCCGTTTACGTCTAATTCTGTTTGGGGTGTTTCTGTACCAATACCAACGTTACCATCTACTCGTAAGTCTTTTTCAATTTTTACATCGCCACCCACTGTAAGTTTTTCAGAGGGTGCGCCGTAATTATAGAAATCGAGATACGTTGGGTGATTACATCTATTTTCAGTGTTATCTACGGGGTCTACCCAAATTGGTTCACTGATGTCAGGTGCGTATGTTTCAAATCCAACCATACCTATATATGCAGTTTGTATACTGTCACCGGACATACCACCTATGACCATTTTGGAAGCAACCGCCCATGTTTGTACATTATTAGTTACAGCGTATGAATATACGATAGTTTTCCCAGAGTCGCTCCCCCCCAATGATGATAAACTCGAACCTATTGCTATTCGCCTTCCATTTCCAGATATAGAAATACTTGACCCAAAGTGTTCACCACTCGTATCACCAACAAGTTGATATCCCGTCAATACCCAATTTGAACCATCCCAGTCAAACCCACGTGCATGACCTATACCAAACTGTGTGTTTGATACACCATCATATTCGTCTGTACTCGCCATGATTCTTTCCCCATTATCAGTTATAGTGACACACTGCCCGAACAAATCACCCGTTCTCCCAGCACCGTAAATATCACTACCCCTTTGGGTCCATGTATTACCAGATTGATCCCATGTGTATATTTGAACTTTACCCGCAGATGATGCAGATGTATTTGGGTCGGTTACTTTAGGTTGTCCCAAAACAACAGTCTGACCATCGGATGATATATCAACACTTACACCTATATCACTATTACCTACACCTGTTATAGTACTACCCCTTTGCGTCCACGCACTTCCATTCCAGTGCCATACTCCAACCCCAGAATTGAGTGTTCCGATAACCACGTAACTTCCATCATTCGTTAAGGAAACACTCGTACCAGCGCCATGTGTAAACGTCGTACCTTTTTGTGTCCAGCCACCAGATGCACCGTATTGTCCATTCCATGTATGTATAGTAGTTTCCGTACTTCGGCCTATAGCAATGGTGGTCCCATCTTTCGAAATAGATACCGATTCACCTACGTATTCATTTACAGCTGTTCCCTGAAATGAAGAACCCATTTGTACCCAATTTCCATCGGAAGTTCCTACACCATTTATATCCCAGAAAAATACCTTTACACGACCCTTATTAGAATCCCAATTTTTAGCAGACACTATGATTCGAGGGTATTTCCGTGTGGATGATTGTATCGGTGACATATCAGAAATACCCACATCATAACCAAATGACTCATTTTTTAAATCACCTTCCAAAACTGTGCCTATCTGATTCCATTTTCCACCTATAAATTGAAATGTTCTCACTTGACCGGAATGATAAATCGTAGACGTTGAAGCTTTCCATGCGCCAGATATAAGCCATTCTCCATCACTATTTATATCAACGGCGTCACCTTCTTTATCTCCTTTTAATAGACCTGAGATAGCATTACCTACTACAGCGAATGAACCTGTACCAGACGCGGTCGGGCTCTGACTGGTACCTACATGTGACATGGTAATGGGACTCCCGTTAATATTGACAATTTGATCACTTTCATCAAATGTAGAACTCGTTTCGATGTGTATATGATACCATTGATTTACTTTAAATCCATCCGAGCCCACACCTACATGTGTTTCTAAATTCCCTGCAAGAATGTATGTTCCGAAATTCAATAATAGACCATATGTGGGAGCACCAGATACTATAGGACTCGATGTCATTTGAACCTTGATCATCGAACCATTTACAGTAGTACCATCATCGCGCACACGTTCTATAAGAGTGACAGTAGATCCACCACCTAAGCTCGCTGTAACCGATTGTGTTTGAGTCAGTTTTAACCAAAAAGAACATTTCCACGTTAAATTTTGATTTGCAGATATTACGTCGTTGTACGACATGTCGTTGAATGCTGTAGTATATATGCGCGAGTGTGCATTTCCAAATTGAATAGCACATTCATCAGAATCGAACTCAACGTTACCTTCTATTAAAGCGCGGGTGTCATAACGCCCCCACCCAGGCCCGGGGGTTGTACTTTGTGTGTTCACATTCGAATACATGTAATCTCCGTTTGTTAAGTTTGTCACTAATGTATGCTTTTTAATAACTTCTCGGTTACGAGTATCATAAAATACACGATATGGAAGTTTTTCTATACCTTTCATGTGATTTGCAGAATAATTACCCGCGTTTAATCTCCTTCTAATATATGCATCACCTTCTATATCTATTTTAGCTTTAATATTAGCGGACGCACATTCATGTGGCATGATAAACTCGGGATTAAATTTAAAATCTCCTAATGCATTTTTTGTCATTGCTGGTTTTTGTTCTAATAACAAATCATCTCGCATGTATTCGTCAATGTGAAATTCAGGTGCTTTTATACGGATTTGATCTAGAGCTCCTTCATTTGTTATGAGGTTTGTAAAACGTTTACTTAATAATAATTCTGAGAAACCTTGTTGATCGGGATCGCGGTTTGTAGAATCGTGATATATTGTCCTATTTTGTATAGTTGCACTTGCATAATTATCATCACTCGAATACGTTCCACCGAATTGTATTTTTTTACCAGTTGAGACGTTAGACGTATCCGTGGAGCCATCGTTTGTACCCACATATAATGTATCGGCCGAAAGATACCCCCCTACGATCGTATTACCTTTTATAGATTGTGTCAACGTGAGTGAATGGGTGTAAATATTACCTGTTACAGTTACCGAGTTATACCCAGTACACCCAGTAACTATAATATCACCACCACAAATCGCAACTTCACCGGTTTCATCATCAACATCTGTGGTATTCGGTAAGAATATTTGTGGTGAAATTTCATACCATTGATCACCACTCCAGTCAAATACATGAACCGCGCCACGCGATGGATTAATTTCCGGATTTATATATTGATTAGGTGGATGCTTGTAAAGAACAGCCAAGCGATCTCCTTGATAATCTATATTAAAAGTTTCCCCCATTCGTCCACCGGCGTTAGGTCCTATCAGTGTAGAATCTGTCTTATCCCATACATCACCTTTTTCATTCCATAACCACGTTTCAATTTTACCTAAATGAGCAGAAAATCCAGTACCATCAACACTGTATCTAGGAGAACCGGCAATTAGCCGGTCACCATCGGGAGTTATTCGAACACAACTTCCCAGCGCTGTATAATCAAACGTCGAAACATTGCTCACATGCTTTGATAAAGATGGATATGAGTTTTCTATAAAAACATCTTCCGTATCTCCATGTAATTCAGAACCTAACTGTGTAACAGTTGATGACCAATCAGAACTTGGGCACTGTAAAGCTCTTACCCAACCTAGTGTTGCGATATTATCGAGGTAATCATCTGAACCAAATACTTCAAATTTTTTCGTACCACTTGTCGTAAAGGTGCCACGGTCTATGAACGTATGGGGGAGTTCGCTAATTGGGGGGTTGTTAGTTGGTGCAGCTGCGCGAAACGTATATGGAATTTGGACACAGTTGTCGTTATGAAGGTATGTAATGGTGTTACCAGGTGCACCTGCTACAATATGTGTAGCATCGGGTGTGATATCAACAGAGTGTCCGTAATTATTCGTAGATAACGCACTCGACGGAAATGAATTACTGGACGGTACCATGTCATAATAGGTATTGGCATCGTATTTTATTTTTTGTAGGGTAGAACCCTGACTATTTTCATACGAATTAATCCAAATACTAGCAGAATTGATCTGGAACACGTATATTTTATTAATACCTGGCGCGCCTATGACAATGTCATTCCCGGTATCTTTTGATATAGCTACACTATAACCAAATTGATTATCCGAACCAGAATCAGGTGATGTGATGAGTGCTGTAGTGATGGTACTTGGATCCCATCGGGTTATACCCTTTCCACTTGTCGTTATTACGCGGACGTGATTACTACCGGGTTCACCGACGACAACGCGCGTCCCATCCCAATTTGATTTTACTGAAAATCCTAGTTTACTACCAATGGAACTTCCTGTTATGGTATATAAAGCGGATGTAAATGTATTTGCGTTTAATTGTTGTGTTGGGTCTATATATTTAAAAATGTCGAACTGTCCAGTATTTGAAGAATCCTCACATGATCCGACAAAATAATATTCTGAGTCAAATGAAATATCTATACTAGATCCCATGTTTTGATTGGTTGAACCTATGATATTAGGTCTACTTATCGTTCCGGTATCATATGACATCTAGTATAAATTGGGAATAAAATTTCATATCTATAGCGCTAAATAATTATAACTTTTGTTGTTTGTGGCCGTTCTTTCACGACGACTTGTTTTTTTACTCTTAATTGTTCGGCCGCTGTAATTTTATTACAAAAAATATTATCGATAACTGTCATGTCCTGCGAAACGTATACATTTCCGGATACGATAACTTTGTTACTCGCACTATCATTAATGACAACATTAGCACCTATCTGAACTGTTTGTGTAGTTAGTTCTGAAACATTTGAGATACCAACGGGTCCGGATGTATAATATAATTTATTTCCATCCGTTGACCAATTTTGTGCAATATCCGGTTCCCACGACGGGGCGCCACTCACTACTTTTAAAACCCTGTTATTTGCTCCTATACCAAATTTACTAAGCGTGTTATTTGCACTCGCATAAATAAAGTCTCCCGCGGTAAATCCGGACGTAATCCCCGACGAGTTTGATATTATAGTGGCAGTTTCTAAATCGGAAATGCGTGATGAATTGGATACAAGATTGGAAAATTGATTAATATTAGACTGTTCAAGTGAATTTATTCTAGAAGAATTATCATCGAGATCTACCTCTAGAGATGATATGCGTATCACGTTCGATACTAAATCCGAACTTAAAGCAACACCCGTTAAACTTGCACCATTCCCTATAAATAAACCAGCTGTTATATTACCAGATACAACCATGCTTGGAGCGCGTATCTGACCCCCTGTAGTCAAAGAGACTGTCGGGTTTGATAATGTAATGTGTTGAGTACTTGAGGGACCATTTGTTGTTACACCTTGTAGTGTCCCTACACTTCCACCACTAATAGATGCAGCTTGCCACCCAACTTCACCTGGTGAAGTAATAGTGAGTACGTGTCCAGTTGTAGAGCCTATAGATACGTTAGAGGCTTCGATGTTCGAGTCTGCGTATATCATATCACCTTGCGCCGTGAGCACAGAACTCAAATCTGTATCACCTCCACTTCTACTGTATTTTTGTATAGACCGTCCAGTCGAACACCGGGTCATCTTATATATGTATGAGACATTTTCCAACCGAAAATGCACCCGGTTTTGCTTTTTCTGACGACTGTCCAGCAATGTTAAACCCACCTTGTTTATATACCCTGAGGCGTTTGTTGTACATGGCAAAGAATACCGACCACTGGTCAACAACATCGTAAATACGCGGATTGTTCTTCTTACCGCTCGTCTCACGCATAATACGCCCAATGGATTGGATAATATCCGATTTAGGGGTTGCTAGAATAACTGTATCGAGAGTGGGGATGTCTAAACCTTCATGTGCCTGGCTGAATGTTGCGAAAATGATTTGTTTTTTACTGGATGTTGCGAGGTCAGCCTCTTTCATACCACCCATATACAAGCCCGAAGTCGTTTTAAACTTTTCGTGTAGAAATTGACAATGGAACCGTCGATCACTGAGCACTAAAATCTGTCGCGTTGTTTTTGAAAGATCTTTAATCGTTGACAGAATGAGTCGGTTTCTGTCAGGTATTTCTGTAACCTCTGTAACCATGGTTGCTAACGATAACTTTCCGAAACGTGTACACGGTGGTGGATCTTCGTACCGGTCACATTTAAACTCGAGAGGAAATACATCAACTTGTGCTTGGTTCTCTCTTTCGACTGAAAAGAATGTAGGTCCCATGAACCAATGTAACACTTTCGTTAGTCCATCCTTCCTGTTCGGAGTTGCAGATAAACCGTAAATGTGTTTCGGACACATCTTGAACAGGGATTGTGAAAATACTTTTGCACATATATGATGTGCTTCATCAACAATTAGGGTTCCTATACTATCAAAATCTCCAAATGAATATTCTTTGAGTGAGAGTGACTGGAGCATAGCAATTACAAAATCACAATTAATTTCCTTTTTATTTTGTTGTACGATCCCAATCGTCGCCCCGGGACAAAATTGTTGAATACGTTCGCGCCATTGGTTGGCTAAGAATTCTTTGTGTACGACAATCATCGTACGGTATCCGAGTTTACACGCTATGGCCAGGGATACGGTCGTCTTACCGAACCCACATGGGAGCGAAAGAACTCCGTGACCAGCTTCAACAGCTTTGGAAAGTGCTGTATTTTGAAACGTTTCATCGCGTAACTTTCCCTTAAAGTTTATTTTAATTTTCGTAGGTTCGGGTCTATTATCTTCTTGGGGTGTGCCAAACTTTTGTTCACCGTAAAATCTCGGTACACATAATCCGGTTTTCGATTTCCTGAACACTTTAAACGATGGAGGTGCTTGACCGAAGTCTCCGTTAACAACTGGACGAACTGTCAGTTCTTTTTTAACTTCCGGCGTATCTGGTGTAATATAACCTGTACGCGTGAGTTTCATACTGTATTCGCGTGTACTAACTTTATATACGACAATTTCCACGAGTATCCACTATAGTCACCTACGTGCCAACACCCCATAAAATCTGTATCGACTTCAACGTCGTCACCCTTTTTAAGAGATTGAACTGGTGCACCTTCATATTTACACATTACACGCCTGTATCTATATGGAACTTTCACTGTTAGGATATTCCCCTCGAGGGGGTTGTCTACGTGAGAGCTTGTGAGTAGTTTTCGTGCATGGAAATATTCTACACGCTTTTTAATTGAATCGGGAACAAAGAAACGTATATATTGTTTTTTATTACATTCGTACATGGGGGTATATACGGAAGCATTGAAATTAAGTGGCATACCTAGTATACGCTATTTTCTATAAGTTACTCCATTTAGCAATTTTTTCGAGTGTC
>Ga0302138_10000576_pt1 | contig 19150 bp, 19 predicted proteins | sample CBN3_321_MG_FD_203110 | JGI IMG/M metagenome (GOLD analysis project Ga0302138, IMG submission 203110) | Marine microbial communities from Western Arctic Ocean, Canada - CBN3_surface | ecosystem: Environmental > Aquatic > Marine > Oceanic | place: Canada: Western Arctic Ocean | collected 2017-09-15 | reverse complement strand
ATATATTAGAAACCCCACCAGGTGTTTTGAACTCCAACATGGCGTTCGCCGAGGAATGTTCTAATCGAGCCTTACTGTTATACACTGTGAAACGCTCACTCGGATTTACAGTGCCAATACCCACATTTGATGTATGTATCACATGAATACCATCTCCTTCAGTTCCACCACTTACACCTCCTATGACTGTGCCATGCACTGAATGTGTGGAGTCACTGAAGCCTCTCACGTAACCACCCTTTTGGTCATTTGTGATTAGACTGATACCCGTCTTTTTATTCGCACCAGGACTTTCAAGTTTTAGAACATCTACACTCGTGGTTAAAGCTGAATATATATGTACATTAGTATCTGGGACGGCGGTGCCAAAACCTATGAGACCTGTACTTTTAAAACGAGCGTATTCACTATCGTTTTGTCTGAATGAAATATCAGTGGTGTCTAAACTATCAATAATATTGAGAGTTGATGCCCCCACTGCTGTATATGCATCGAGTTTACCAAACTTAACTTTTTGATTTTCAGCAAACTGAATACCACCTTTCACAAATAGACGTGTACCGGTATCTAGTGTCGCACCCCCTGGTACGAGAGTGTCTATTTCAGATTGTGACAATTCACCAATAGCGCACACACCATTGTTCGTTAATGTGAGTGATCTCACAGCTGTAGAACCACTCGAGTCTACGACACCCGCAATTTCACCAGGAGTGAGACCACTGACATCGTCATAAATTTGGAAAACGTGTTCAGCCGCAACTGAACGAATTCTATCGGGACCGGCGATGTTTTTAGAATCGTTACCCTTAAATATAAGAAGCTCGGATTTGCCACGAACACTGTCGTACAATCTATCTTGTATGAATGCATTACCAAATTCATCTGTGATACTTCCCGTGAACGATAATTTACTCCCTACGACAACATCACCATTAACCTCTAATTTACCTCTAGGTGCATCTGTGCCGATACCCACAAAACCCGTAGAACCACCAACAAAGAACTTCGATGACGCCGATTGGTTAATTATATTGGGATTTCTCGTGAGTCTGAAATCACCAAGTGACCCGGTGACCCCCATAGACCAACCAGCTGGGTCACTTCCGTCATTTGTTTGAATAAAAGAAGTAAATGCATTCCCAGACGTTTTATCCGTGCGTACAGCCACAATAGCATCACCATTTGGACTTTCATCATTGTGTACTAATACTCCATTGGTTCCAGAATTCCCAATACCACTCGACATAACATGAAAGTGGCTCACAGGTGCAGTTGTTCCTATACCCACGCGCCTATTACTTCTCCAAGTCATCACATTATTTTCAGTTTCGTAGTTATCACTCGCTAACACTAAATCGATTTGGGATTTTGATGTGTTTGGACTCGTGGTGTGCTTTCCCATTTTGAATATAGCACGAACACCATCTTGGCTGTTGGTACCACCTTCACGTGTCAATTGTAAAACATTCTTAAAATCACTTGTGTTTATAATGGGTTCAGTATTTGTAACGACTAGGGGTGTTCCAAGATGACTCGCGGGCCCACGGTTAACAACCTGATTGTTAATGAATACAGTCCCACCTGAAGTGTGGAAACGTCCTTGTGGTGTCGCGGTACCCACACCAACATTACTCGATTCTAATATCGTTAATTTTGGGGTACCCATAGAAGCAGTTTTACTCACATAAAAGTTTATACCCTTACCATCGGCCACCCTATTTTCAACTTTCGTCTCCTTGTTCGCCGAGTCTGTATACACTTTCATACTTGTCTCGAGATTACCGAACATAGCCGCATTACTGTGATTAATTTGAAGGTTTCCACCAAGGGTCAACAACTGACTCGGGTCAACATTTGATATACCTACATAACCTGTAGAGGCTACACGTATCCTCTCTGAATTCTTTGTATACATCCTAATATTTTGGTGGGTTGCCGAACTTCTAGCACCAAATACTTCAATTGCACTCATGTTTGCCACGAGTGGTCCAGATTTGATAACCACCGCATTTGAGACGGAATCTCCATCATCTGTGTCTGCGTGGATGAGAACATTCGCATCTGAGGTGATACCAGAATCACCATCAACCTCAATCATATCCTGGACACGAATCGACTGTGTTATAAGACGACTCGTGACAGTGTTCCCTAAAACCGTTAGGGTGTTTGCAGCATCGGCGTGAACGTTCACAAAAAATTCATTACCAATTGAAAGAGTATCAGTTGGATTTGTATTGGCTATACCACTTGGGGTGGCTCCAGTTGTTTGAAGACTGTGGGATTGAATTGTTGATGTGACCACCATAGGTATGGCGGCGTCGGCATCTAATGTAATGAGACTACCAACTGTTAGACCCGCATCACCAATCCTCAAACCCTCAAAGAAACCATATCCATTGGCATGTAACAAATTACTCGAAGATGTGGCAACATCATTGATATACAAATTGGAACCCACAGAGAGGGTGTGGGTGGGGGAGGTATTTATGATACCCACATTATTTTGTGTGTACAGTTCACCATATATATGAAGGTTCACTGTATTTGAAGTATCTAATATACTATGAAATGTAGCAGTCTCAGGGCCACCGAACGTCCTCGTAAGATTGAACCTGTCGTTGGCATGCGTGTACCCCAAAAATACATTGGATGACCCAGCTCCCCCATCTTTCATAAGAACAGCCATGTCGTACGTTCCATTGTTACCATCACCCATCAAAATGACAGCATTTGATACAACGAGATTATCTACACTCGTGTATGCGGGCTCTTCAGTGATGGCCAAGTTACCGAACATTTGAGTATCTCCAAATATTCTAAGTACACCATTCTTGACGATAACATTACCATTTTCAAATATAGCCACATTGGAATCCGTGGCTGGATCGACTTCGTTACCTACACTCAGAAATGTTCCCGCAGTCGCCCTATCTGTGAAGGTATTCCCGGTGACTTTAATGACATTCGAATCATTTTTATTTATAGTAACTTTACCATCCAATTCAATTTGGTTTGTGAATATTAAATTAGAAGTGAGAATATTACCGTTCACGGTTACAAGATCACGATTACCTGTACCGATAAAGAATTCCTGGTTTGCACCAACTTGGAAATCGTGGACGGGGTTTGTGGTTTTGACACCAATTTTATCTGTAATGTTCATCCTCGCAGCCTTAACCGTTTTAGAAACATCTAAAATCACTTCTTGACCACTTTCCATAAATAGATCAGCCCCGATCGAAAAACTCTTTGTTGGTGATGTGTTAGCAATACCTATCCGAGTGGCGACGATTTCATCTGCCTCAATCTCACCGGTGATAATACTCCGTACTGTAGTGAGTATATCTTGCTCTGTGGGATTTGCATCCATATTAGACACAAAAATCTGGTCGAAACGAACAGTTCTACCCATATATACATTAACTACCGAATAAAATTCCGGCTAATCCATCCTTGATTCGAAGTATGTTGTAATTTACTGCATACACAAACAATGGTTGATTAGTGGGTCTATTCAAACCCTTCTCGGCACCCCTAATGGTAAGTTTGGCGTTATCTAGGCGGCTGAAATTACAAGAACCTGAGGGGTTATAGTCTGATGCATTCATGCAGAAGTGGTACGCAAAGAAACGTGTATACATCAACACTTGACTTTCTGGGATAAATTCAGAAGTCCCAAATGAAGATTTGTAATAATTTTGTACTGTGTGGAAATAGAGTGGACTCATCTGTTCAAGTAAATGTGTCCCGTTTATTTGTAAATCGGCACTCTTGAACGTAAACCTATCGTTCGCAAAATCACCACTATTGGCACCAAATCCAAAGAATAATGATTTAACTGGGTGGTTGAATGATGAAATGTCACACACGTTCTCATTTGTGGCAACTGTATTATCGATAGTTGTTGTTAGAGGGAATTCTATCCTTTGAACTTGTGTAATTACAAAATCGAGGGGTCGCGTGATTAATGACTCCCTCTCATTGGTGTCTAGGTATACATAATTACCATAAATCTTAGCCTTTTTCTCATCTGCCGTTATAAGAGCTAAATTTGCTTCATCGAAGTTTATCCTTATCTCGACTTCATGGTGTTGTAACGCTATAAGGGGTAAAAACGCTTTGTGATCACAGAAAAAGAAGTGTAGGGGTAGAAATGTAAAGTTAGATGTCGAAGTTTTGTTATTAAGTTCTTGGGATTTATTCCATGTATCAGCTAGGTAATTTGGCCATATATCTCCAAAATAATCATAATGCTGTGAATCTATTTTCTGACCACCGATAAAGAGGTCTAGTGTGGAGTTATAGAATAGATTGGATGCGATATTTGCATTAGAATTGAGAGAACTCGACTCTACCCACAACCCTGTCAATATATCACCCAATACAGGGATTTTGATGGACATATCTTTATCGGAAAGATGTTTAATATATTTTGGGGCTTGTGAAAAGTTTGTATGTCTAGTAAACTTCATACGAAAGAAGGAGTGTCCTTCATCACTGTTTAGATACACATCCTGCACACCTTTAGATACGAGTTGTATTAATGCACCCGACATTTAATTATTATTTAGATTATAAAAACAGACACTTTCCCTGAGGGAAGTCATCCTTTATTTCCTCAACAACTCTCCCTTTGATGTTAAATCCACCTTGTCTATACACTTTCATTCTCTTGTAATACATTGCAGTGAAGACTGACCAGGGGTCGTGTACATCGTATATATGTGGGTTGTTCTTCTTACCCTTCGTTTCCCTCATAATTCTCCCGATAGACTGTTGAATGTCTGACTTAGGGGTGGATAAGATAACTGTATCGAGTGTTGGGATATCGAGGCCTTCATGGGCTTGACTGAATGTGGCGAATATGATTTTCTTTTTTGAGGATTCGTGGAGAGCTGCTTCTTTCATACCACCCATGTAAAGTCCTGAAGTTTTAGGGAAACATTGATGTAAGAACTCACAATGGAGCCGACGATCACTGAGTACTAATAATTGTCGATTACCAGCTGATGCCTTTTTCACCAGTTGTACCAGCATTTGATTTCTTTGTCGATCTTCTACCAGGTGTGTAATCATATTCGGCATTGAAATTTTACCATTTCTCATGGAAGGTGGGGGATTCTTATAATTTGGGGAATCGTAGGTGATTGTCATCACCTCAACCTGTTCTTGGTTTTTACGTTCTACTGCAAAGAATGTCGGACCCATAAACCAGTGAAGAACTTTGGTGAGTCCATCCTTCCTTTCAGGTGTCGCTGAGAGTCCATAAATATGTTTTGGGCACATTTTGAAGAGAGATTGACTGAATACTTTCGCACAAATGTGATGTGCCTCATCGACAATCAATGTACCAATACTTTCAAAATCACCAAAGCTGTATTCTTTGAGGGAGAGGGACTGTAGCATCGCTATTATAAAATCACATTCAACCTCCTTCTTGTCCTGCTGGACTATACCGATTGTTGCACCTGGGCAAAATTGTTGAATCCTCTCTCTCCATTGATCAGCTAAAAACTGTTTATGTACCACGATCATCGTGCGATACCCCAATTTACAAGCTATGGCCAAGGATACCGTCGTTTTGCCGTAACCACATGGTAGAGAAAGGACACCATGCCCTGCTTTAATTGCTGCTGCGAGTGCTTCATTTTGATGTGTAGCATCTCGTAATTCTCCGACAAATTTGGCCTTGAATTTTGCTGGTTCTGGTCGCTTGTCAATTTGGGCTTCCCCAAGCTTATCAGTTCCATAGAATCTTGGAACGCAGACTCCACTCTTAGCTGGTCGGAAAACCTTGAAAGGTGGTGGAGGAAACCCATAATCACCATTTACGATAGGTCTTACGGTAAGCTCCTTTTTAATTTCCTGTATTGGTCCCGCGTCTACGAGGTACCCAGTTCGGGTGAGAACTGTCATATCTACTTATTTAAAGATGTGAAACTTTAAATGAGTAAATGCCTACTCTTTATATTAAGAGACTTCGACCCTCAAGGACTTGAAAATATCGAGGAAGAGAGGACCCAAGAAAACCCTGAGTGATTCTCCACATTCCAAACACCCTTGAAATCAACCTCAATTTCAACTTCATCACCCTTTATTAGAGACTGTATAGGGCGTCCCTCAACCTTACACATCACTCTCCTATAACGGAATGGTACCTTTACCGTGAGAATCGTATCATCGAGGGGATTATTAATATTTTGATTCGTGAGAAGATGGAATTTATTTGCATGCATTCGTTCTATAATTCCAGATACGTTGGGAGGAATTATAAAACGAATATATTTTTTACTATTGAACTCATACATGGGTTCATACACTTTAGCTACAAACTTCATTTCTTTCTATTAAAGTACACTAAGACCAAAACTATAAGTACTATAATCAGGAATAGTGAAACCCTCGAGACGAGGAATGGTTTGAATGGTTTTCTTGTCCCAAATAATTGGTGACTTAGGCTTCGTGATACTTCTACTGATGCCTCGATGCTCGAATAGGGTGTATTTCTAGGAGACATCATACCACACATTGCAACTTTGGGACATTTACCAAAAAATGGGAGTTGTCCCTGGAGTCCCAACACCCCCGAGGATTGTGAAAATTCCCACTTTTCACCATTCCATTCAGAACCCCACCCAATCCTAGATGTTTTTGGTTCAGGTACCTTCAATTGGTCTATAACCCCACGTATAAGAATATTTGGATCTGTGTTCATGAGCTCGGGTGTAATATCACATATCACACAAGATACAGTCTTACCATCCTCTAGGACCACTGGTTGTAGATTCCATTCCGTTGTACAAGCAATTTCTAGATCAGACTTCAAATATATTGGTTTTTCATAATCAAGAATCACGTTCAAGGCACCATACGTACTGTAACGAACCTTCTTTTCCGCATCCGGACCCCAGTTATCACCCAAAAGTTTGAGAGCTGGGCTATTATCTACACACAAAAACAACATACCATCATTTATGAACGTATCATTACTGAGTTTGGCGGAGTATCCATCTTCACGATATTCTACAGAATCCAACTCAACCCCAAATAAAAAATTAACACCCCTCTCTAATAGTGCAGTTTCCATTGAGTCACACATACCCTTACCTGAAGTTTTCTGAGTGTAGAGTTTAGACAAACCAACATGATCTAAATTATTTACAAACTCGAATGCCGACATTACACCCCAAGTGACACCATCCATTATGAGGGGTAGATGTTCTAGTGTTGTTTTACCACTCTCTGAAAGAGTTCCAACTGCATCTTTGAGAGAAATAGATTTGTATTTTTCAGGGTCTTTAAAAACATTAAATAGGAGGGATGAGAGGGTTATATAGTCTCTAAACCCGAGTGTCTTCAAGACATACCGTGAGGTACCGACGCCACTTTTGGGTACGAAAATATCACCCCATTTGATACCCATCTCTTCAAACAGTGATCTCGTATTTACGAATGCGCGATCAAACACTACACGATGTGCGTGTAAATCACGAGTCTCTGTATCCGGTTCCCACCAAGATCCACCTGCTGAAATCTTTCTATCGTAAATTGTTATTTCATGTTCACCTTCCCTGAGAAACTCCCAAGCTAGGGACATACCGGTAGGCCCAGATCCTACAATATGAATCTTCATTCTACTTTTAACACACAATTTAAATGAGTCCAGTCTTCTCACGCTCAGCGGGCGTTTTTAACGCGTATAGAACTGCAACGAAAATTATGGTGGATAAAATGGCGTACTCAACATCCCTGGATGCCGTTAAGGTGATTAGAAATAGAGAAATGAAACGGAAAATTTGGTTATCGAACAGAACTTTTAAACGTTGTGGGATCTGGACGGCATTACCAGAGAACAAACCTTGGTAAAGTACAATAACCGAAAAAATTAAGGATGGGGGTTGGAGAAGTTTTTCAATTGGGCCACTGACTGATCCGAATAGGTTAGCGATCTTTGTCATTTATATACATTGAGAAAATTAAAAAAATTACAAAAGGATATTAGCTCGTCGAGTACAGCGTGGTTTACTTTTCGTAAAAGTTAATAGACTTATCATGCTCCTTGAGGTACTCCTTCATACGACGTTGCTCATCCCGGATAATATCAGAGAATTTTTCTTTGATCTTACCCACGTCAGTGTCACTGTCTCTTTGTATCTTCTTACTCAATTTCTTGAATCCTTTATTCTTGTTGTTAGCGGCGAATATCACTGGTGAAGCAATAGCGAACATTGTGGTTATTGTCTTTTAAGGACATTTAATTTTTAACCGTGTTAATTTTTCCTCAAACTCCCTTCTCTCACCTGGAGATTCTATAACCTTACCCGTACTTAGAGCTTCTATTTCAGGTCCAGTGAGTTGCATAGCATTAACCCTAAAGTCCAAGAAGGCTTCCATAGAGAGGGGTACTAGGGGCTGAATTAATTCGTAAATAGCCGTGGCATACTCACGGATTTCCTTTTGGGCGTGGTGATCCATTCGTAATTGGAGGAAATGCATGAGATTGTGGAGGTCCATTTTCCACACAAAGGAGGTGTATGTCGATTGTGGTAAGACCCCACGGGCTTGTTCCCTACAGACACCCTTCTCTAGGAGTTCCTCATAAACTTTGAAGGCATTCTTATATTGTTGAGAGAGGGTCTCACTTAACGCATCCCCAATGTCCACAACACCATCAGATCCCTGGTGATTTATTTCGGATTGTCCACGAAGGACATCTGGTTCGTAATACTCTTCATCAACGATCGAGTATCGGGCAGACATCTCATTTACTGAGGCGGTCCTATGTCTCAGCCATTGTCTCGCAATGTATAAGGGTGCCTTGATACGAAACTTAAATACTACCAATTCTAGGGGTGAAGTATGCCAGTTGCGAACGAGGTAGCGAATGAGACCCCTATCACCACGAGTTGTTTTCGTTCCCGTTTGATAACTCACACGTGCACCATCGACGATAGCCTTATCTAGATTCTCTAGGGGCATATGGTCGACGAGTTCTACAAATCCACGATCCAAAACTTTTTTCATTGTACAATACTATCCGTTTATTTCTTTAATTAATTCATCTATATTTTTATAATATCTTTTCAAATCTTTCATGAATCTTTTATTGTTTTCGAGAACTTCACAATCAACTTTGTTTACATAGATCCATGCTAAGTTGGGTTTAGAATATTTTGTCATTTTTTGATTTTCATTTGGACGACGTGCAACAAGTTTGGTGGACTTCTTTTTCTTCTTGGAGGAGGCTGATGCGACTTCAACCCTGTTAACAAAACTCAAGGCTTGCATGACTGTATCCGCGAGGTCATCTTTTTTCTTAGATTTTACGAATGTATCTATCCAATGGGCATTCACGTCATCTTGGCGAATAAATGCTTCACATCTCTCAATTGCAACCTTCTTTCTTTTATTGTATTGTGCCTTACCCGGTCCAGCCACATCCGGGATCTTGTGACGGGCATCATAGAGTATAGTCTCTGCACTTGGGCACTTAATTATAAAGTAGGAGTGGAGAAAGTGCATAACCGAAATCATTTTCTTATTGCGGTCAGGTTGTTTTTCGATTAGAATCACTTGGGCATCTAAAATCCACGGTCGTTCATCGAGGTGATCTCGGAGGGATACATAAAGACCATCCTTGTGTTCGGGTGGTACACCTGAGACATCCCACTGGGTTACGAGATTCTTCTTATTCTCATCGAGAAGGCACATTGCCAGATTTCGAATACCAACGTCTATACTCAGAATCATTAGTTTAAAGAGTGTGTATCTCTTTAACCATCTACTTTAATCTAAGGGACTTAAAGAGGTAAATTTTTTATTCTCTATGTGGTGTTGGTGGTGTTGTCACACATTCGATGGAATCGACTTGACCTTACCTTATAGGTATGATGACCGACGAAACAAATTTTCGACTTTTGGACATTTTTGTTCTTGGAGTTGTATGAAATCCTTCGCAATCGATAAATATGGGTGTAGTAGAGGTGGACTCATATGTGGAAATATCGTGATGATGCGCAAAAAGATGTACAACCAAATAGGAAGTGTAAAAGCAGCACCAAATAGATTCAAATTAAAGGAATTTGGGGGCGAAATGACTATAGAGGAATTTAGGGAAAATCAAACGATTGATAAAGATATCGTACCGTGTGAGATTCAATCGAAACCATTTGTTGATAATCTCATACCCTTTGTTTCAAACACGAAGAAGATGGATGAAATAAAGAATTCTACTTCTAACAACAGTTCTCTAAAACTAAAAAGAAATAAACCTTTACAGAGATCCCACAATAATTTGGAATCAGCTTTGGGACTTATTATAACTCCCAAAACCTAGATTTCTCTTTTGTTTAGCTGTTGGTATTGAAGGTGGTAATTTTTCAGTTTTTTTACTATGAACCCACTTTTCACCATCGTGGGCTACCCAACAAATATCGTGTCTTTCCATGGCTTTCCTACATAAAACACAAGGCAATGACACTGCATCCCCCTCTACAGTTTTACGACAAATAACCAGATGACCATACTTTCTGTGTACCCACTCTGAAAACTGGTGAGACTTATATCCCCTTTTGAAACATTCTCGATAGAGTTGTTTTATAATTTGTCTCTCTGCACACATATGATTATTACTTTCTATACTTAGACCCTTAGTCATAGAACCTGTCACCGTACAATATTTCATACTTGACAGTTCAGACAGGCTGCTCCATCGTATACAAAATCACATCTCTTACACTCACTTAGGACGTTAATTCTCTTTTTTGGTACAAGACCTTGGGCAAAACGTTCGAGTTCTTTGACTGTGTAGAGACCATACTGGACCATAACTTCGAGTGATGGAAATCTCATTCTTCATAAATTACGTTTCTTTCGTTTAAATTAGTTTTCGGGGGAGAGGCACGGGATGCACTTGGTCAAATTCTTTTTGGCCTTCAGCATCGCGGCAAAACTGTCTACCATTGGTGGAACCATGGTTTTGAGAATGATCTCGAATTCACTATCCTTCTCACCATCATCAATTTGCTCGATGAGATGGTTAAGAATACCCACAACGAGCTTCTTTTTTTGGGGACCGGGGAGCTTCTTGAACTTGGAACTCTCCAACATCAACCGACCTAGGATAGGGGGGATATCCTCCTTGGTGAGACCATCATCGATGTACTCGACGCGAATTTCTTCTACGGTTTTCACAACACTCTGTGCATCAATCTTCCCAGCGAATTTTTGTAAAATTGCATCCATTTTATATTATCTTTGTATATTATAATACAGAATGGATTTTAACGATATTATCGCATCACTTGCGTTTGGTATAGGTTTTATTCAGATGTACAGTGATGTGAAGAATTCTGACGAACTTGACAAGAAGGCAAAAAAGCGCCTTATCCTCGGTGTGATTGCGAGTCTATTGTGGTTGACATATCAGGGTAGAAAGTATGGTGTAAACACTACAACAATGTACACGACCATCGGTCTCCTGGTACAAGTATATCTATTAAACAAAATCCTCCTAAAAGACATTAAAGATTGAAACCCTCTATAAATCAGAAATGAGTTCCCTCACTTGTGCCCAATTGAAACCTTCCTATTACAAGCGGTATGAAACTAAGTTAACCACCAAACGTCGTATGTGTTCTTCTTATAAGGTCCGTTCGTCTAGTGAGCCTTCGACCGAGCCTTCTGTCGAGCCTCCGGTCAGTACTTCTATCGAGCCTTTCAACCCAAAGACTCGATTCGCGGAGGTTCTCAATGGTCGTGCTGCTATGCAAGGTGTTCTATGGGGTTCTCTAAACTGGATGATGACAGGTGAAAATGTCATTCAGCAGATTGAGGATCCTGCGTACGCTATCGCTGCGACTGGTGTTGTTACTACATTGGCACTCGCATCTCTCTTCACCGCCGAAAACTTCAGCACCGATAAAATTGGAGCATTCACACCTGAGGCTGAGATCAAGAATGGTAGACTGGCAATGCTTGGGTTTATCGCCTTGTTTGGGTTGAGTGCCATGTAACCTAAAAATTCAATCATTTTAACTTTTTCTTCCATTGAAAATGTCCCTGCTCTACGCATCACGTAGGCCAAGAACATCATCAGAATATATACATTGAAGGCTATTGGCTTCATACTTATACTTTTAAAAAGTTTATAAGATCCTCCCTCGTTTTCTTTTGACACCACCCCAGTGCTTTCAGTTTATTTGCACAAATGTAATACCGTTGATCATTGAATGGGCGGTCGTCGACATATGTGATCCATTTATCATAGTCAGTGGTTTCCAATAGTGTCTCAATAATGAGTTTAGTAACTTCCATAACAGTGAGTTCATCATCTGATGCAATGTTATATACTTCACCAGGTGTTCCACTTTTCCATACAACCTCCACTGCATCAACCACATCTTCGACGTGCATGAAAGCCCTTTTAACTGTAGCAGATCTCGATCCGTGGATTGTACACATTTTCCCCTCTTGGACTAACCTCTTAAATTTGGGGATAAGTTTTTCAGGGTATTGGTTTGGACCGTACACGTTGTTACATCTTATTACTTTTATGTTCATCCCAAATGACTCTATGTACGACCGAACAATCATCTCTGCGGCAGCTTTAGAGGCGGAATAAGGATTTGTGGGTCGGAGAACACCCTCATCCTCTGTAAATGGTACATCTGTCTTGGATTCTCCATACACCTCATCGGTACTAAAGTGTATAAATTCAACACTTGGTATTTGACGTCGACACGCTTCTATGAGTACGTGGGTTGCGTGTGTGTTATCCATTGTGAAGGAGAGTGCATTTTCAAATGAATTATCTACATGGCTTTGTGCTGCAAAATGAAATATAGCGTCAAATTTATATTTTTCTATGAGGTGTTCCATAAGTTCTTTATTACCAACATTACCCTTAACAAATGTTGCTACACCCGGTTGAACATTTTGAACATTTGAGCAGTAATCCAATTTATCTACATTTACAAAATGTATATCTGGATATCTCTTCTTCATTATATTAAGGAAATTGGAGGCAATAAAGCCACAGCCACCTGTAACCATTACATTACTATACATTTCCCCTTTACTTTACGGTCGGCAAATGTTTTAAGTAAATTACACACACAATCAACATCCTCGATAGTCATACCGTGATGGGCACCGAGAAGGAACCCGTCGCTCATAATTATATCAGCATTTTCAAAGTCATCGAGATATTCTCTAAATGCGGGATGCCTGGTAATATTCCCCGCAAATGTGACACGCGTCTGGACATCATTCGCTTCCATGAAATTCACGAGTTCGAGGCGATCTGGACACTGTAAAGGAATGGCGAGCCAATTTGGGGATTTGGAGTCGTCTGGTAACGTGTAATAACTACAGTCTTTGAGATTCTCGAGATAGCGTTCCACATTTTGTCTCCTGATTTTTAAGAACCCATCAAGTTTATCGAGTTGGACGAGACCGAATGCAGCGTTCATCTCACATGCTTTGAGGTGGTACCCTGCGACACCGTACAAGAACTTCCAATCGTATGGAATACCATCGACTGAGTGATTAAACCTCTCACCCGGCTCCTCGATGTTGTCCCCTATACGACCCCAATCTCGAAACATTAGGGCTCTCTTGAGATGTGCATCATCGTTGAACATCACCATACCACCTATACCACCAGCGGTAATTACATGACTCGCATAAAAGCTTGTTGTACTGATATCGGTACATTCGGTGTGAGTGAGGGTGTCTGCAGAATCCTCAAATAGAGTCACATTTGGGAAAGCTTCTCTAATAGCTTCCCAATCGGGGACATTACCAATTAGATTTGGGAGGATAATACACTTTGTATCCGGTGTTACAACCTCTTGGAGTTGTTCTACACTGGGTACGTACGTGTCTAACCCAACATCACAGAATACTGGATTGAGTCCGAGTTGCATTAGGGGTGCTACAGTAGTTGAAAAACCACACGCGGGTGTGACAACCTCAGAACCCTTGGGGAGGTCTAATGCACAGAGACCTAGGAGAATTGCACTACTACCAGAGTTTACGAATAATCCTTGTTTCTTTCCAAAGATTTCAGATACCCGTTCTTCAAAGCGAATCGTACGTTTACCAAAACCCGCGAGCCATCCATCTCGTAAGCACTCTTCGACGGCTTTTATTTCTTCTTCGCCGTATGCTTCAAATTTATTAGGTGCATACCAGATTTTTCTGTGCATCTAACTTAAAGACTATCTTATTCTTTAACTTATATGAAAGTGTGTGTTCTTGGTGCAGGTGGTTTTATAGGTAAACACCTAATACGAAATTCAAATTGGGTAGGCATAACTCGTAATGATTTGAATCTAGAGGACCAAGATGAAGTGGAAAAGTATTTCAATACTAATATATATGATGTTGTCATACATTGTGCGGTGGTAGGTGGGAGTCGTTTGAATAAAGATGAAGGTGACGTTTTACAAAAAAATTTACTCATGTTCGAGAATATTGTGAGAGTGTTCAAAGGTAAACTTATTTATTTTTCAAGTGGGGCGGCACTTCGAGGGAACCCGCCGACCGACCCATATGGTCTTTCCAAGTGGTTCATTGAAAAACGTATAGATACTATACCGAACGCTTACTGTCTTCGTATTTGGGGGTGTTATGGTCCGGGTGAATTACCCACTCGTTTTAGTGCAGTTTGTAAGAGTGAGGGGTACGTCGTTATCGACCAAGACAGATATTTTGATTTCATATATATTGAAGATGTTCGAAAAATTGTGCAACAATATGTAACAAGTAATAAGGAGCTCGTTAAATATTGTGATTTGGTATACCCAAAGAAAATGTTACTTTCTGAATGGGCTGAATTATTTGGCGCTAAATGGAAAGTGGTTGACACGACTTCTCTTGGTGAAAGTTATATATCAATTCCATCCTAATTTCTTTCTATGTGGAACGGGGACGATCATATCATGTTCGAAATCTATATAAGGTGTCATATTTTCTAACGAATCACCAAACATAAGTTTCGGGTATATCCTTTGCGTTTCCGGTATAATAACATGTTTAAAATTTGGTATTTTATAAGCTTGTGCAATTTTAGCAAAGTCTACAAATCCATTATATATATCACCTCTAGAGGTGGCACAATATCTCGATTGAAAATAATTATCTTGAAATTGTTTAATCATACCGTACCCACCGTTATCTAAAACTATTATATGAATGGGTAAGTTATATGTTTTTATTGTCTGGAGCTCTTGTATATTCATCTGAAGTCCGCCGTCGCCTACAATTACATATACATCTTTACCAGTACCAATACATGCACCAATTGCACATGGTATAGAAATCCCCATTGATGCGTTACCTAAATTTGTGAAGAGTTTTTGTGTTTTTGTCAGTTTAGCTGATTGCATAGTCCACGCTAAGTTACTCCCTATATCCGGTATTACGATGACGTTTTCGGGTAAGTTTTCAAAAAAAGTTTCTAAATACTCATAAACGATGGGATCATTCTTGCGTTCCTTTTCCATACCGTATACGATCTTCCATTTATTTATTATTTTATTCCACTTTGTGAAATCTTTACATTCACCCAAATTAACACGAGCGAAGAAGTCTGAAGCATTTGCGACAAAATGTGTATCAATGTTCACACCCTTCTCGTGCATTTTTCCAATCTCATGTTTATCAATATCAATCATAACTTTACGTGATTTCGGTGAAAATGTAGAACCATTACCACCGATTTGTCTGCTATCTAATCGGCTACCTATGGATATTATCAAATCTGCATTTTGAACCGCGTAATTTGCACACCTATCACCATAAACACCCGGGGATCCAATGCGAAGTGGGTGTGTAGTTTCACACATGTCATACGCCCCCCACGACACAACAAATGGTATTCCAGTCTTTTTTACAAAATCTAATGCCTGTTTTGTAGCACCGGAAAGTTTGACACCGTGACCGAAAATAATAACAGGTCTTTCGATGTCTTGAAGATCTTGTGATATATCATACACTATATCAGGCGTAACAATTGGTTCCATGTGAACTGGTTCGATATTTTCAATTTGAGACATCTGTACATTAACTGGTAAATCTAACAAAACGGGTCCAAATCTAGGAGTTTTTAATTCTGTAATAACTTTTTTTAAAGTGGTATATATTTCACTTTGATTAGATACGTGTGCAGAATATTTCGTAACACCTTCGAACATTTTACATACAGGCATTTCTTGAAATCCAGCCTGTCGTGGTTTCGATTTAAAGTTAGAAAGATCGTCATTCGTACTAACCTGTCCGGTAATGAAAAGTGCCGGTATGGAATCATACCAACACCCACACACACCGTTCAGTATATTTTGAACACCTGGACCACTTGTTACACATACACCGGCGATCTTACCACACCCGCGATAATACCCTTCAGCTGCCATAGACGCACCTTGTTCATGTTGGCAACATATATATTTAGTCTTGGGATTTTTCGATATCGCGTTAATAAATGGTACAATGGATCCACCTGTAACGATGAAATATGTATCGATATCATTTAGTAATAAAGTATTTAATATATAATCGCATACATTCATGGCTTATGTATTTAAATAGCGGAATCTTTAAATGTTTAAAGATATATGGCTTCAATTAACAATAATGACTATTTACCACGGTCAAGCTCTTCAAGATAAATTTGTTTTGAATGTATTGAAGAAAAAGAATAATGGAACATTTTTAGAACTTGGAGCTAATCACCCGATAGATATTAATAATACATACACTCTCGAAAAAGATTTCGGGTGGAGTGGTATTATGATTGAGTTTGATGAGAAATATTTGAAAGATTACAAAGAACATCGAAAGGATAGTGTGCATCTCATCGCGGATGCGACTAAGATTGACTACAAGAAACTTCTCGAAGATAACAATATGCCCAATATTATCGATTACCTTCAAATCGATTTAGACGCTGGTAACGGATCCACCATGGAAGCACTAGAAAAGATGGACAACGAAATTTTTGATGACTATAAGTTTGCAACCATTACGTTTGAACACGATTATTATTGTGCAGGTGATTACAAATCAACACGGGAAAAATCTAGGAATATATTTAAGAAGCGCGGGTATGTATCAGTATTTAATGATATACATGACCGGGAACCTGATGTAGTATATGAAGATTGGTATGTACATCCAGACCTTGTTGACATGGAGTTTATTAAAAAATTGAAAATCAATAACGTTTCAAAGTATATTGATAATAACATGACCGGTAAATCAATCGATTGGAGAAGTATTTGCTATGAGGACGACATAAAAATCACGTATTCTATTCAAGTATGTAACGAGTCTCGAGAACTTTTCTCATTATTAAATTTTTTGGTCAAAACAATAGATTATGTGGATAACATTCATGTAATTGTCGATAGCCTTCATAAAACTGAAAAGGTACAGAAAGTTCTAGATTATTTCGGGAGTAATGTGACCATATTCGAAAGACCATTTGATTCATTTTATAAGAATTCACAGTATCACAAGGAAGTTGCTACAGGTGACTACATTTTTGGTATAGACGCCGATGAAATGCCACAAGAAATACTCATTAAAAGTTTAAAACAAGTTATCTCGACAACTGAACAAGAAATTATATTTATTCCAAGAATAAATATTCACCCGGGTATGACCCAAGAATTTTTACATAAGTGTAAACAATTCAAAGTAAATGAAATGGGATGGATTAATTGGCCCGATTTTCAGGGGCGCGTGTATAAAAATGTCGACCATATAAATTGGTCCGATGAAATTCATTGTAAGTTATCGGGTACCGATAAAGTTATCGGTTTAAAACCCTCTCCACAATTGGCGTTGTGGCACATTAAATCAATGGAGAAACAACAAAGTCGTTGGGTTGAAAATAAATCGAGTGACAAGGGGTACTGTGAAGGAGGGTTTGATATCACCCCGCCTTCGAGTGATAACTTATATGATCAATTGATGTAACGTAAAGATATAATATGTATAGTATACATATGCTCGCACTCTCGGCGACACTCAAACCACCCGTGGTGCATAAAACAGAGTACGAGAAACTAAAAACAAAACTTCAACGATCAACAATTGGGTATGGGACAGCTATCGCATCGTCGTATTTTATTACACAGGGGGCATCCGAAGGTGTTTCTGCAACTTTAGGGGCAGTTACATCGCTTACATATTTAAACACACTGAGTAAACACGTAGACGAGATTGAAACCCCACACTTTCAAAAGCAAATATTAATACCGGTAGGGGCAGCTATATTTGAGCGTATGTGGAACCATGCCCCATTTAGTTTCGATTTTGATTATGGTGCGACGTTCGTTGGATTTCTCGCGTATAAATTTGCATTGACCAATGTATTATATGATGTTGTCAGGGAGATGTTGATTGAGGATAGTGATAATTTTTACAACACTGAAGAGAAAGAGTATATTGATTATGATGATGCGTCTTCATATAAAAAATTGTAATATAAAAATGCTACCCGTGACTGTTTTTTGTGGTTTTTTACTTCACCGATTTCATAAACAAAAAAAGAGCACTCCGAAGAGACCTGCGTCATGGATCTAATTACACGTATCCGGGTTTCGCTCCTTGAGGTCGTGTGCACGTCTCGTCGTTCCATATTGGATAATCTCATCAATCTTTTCAGCGATTCCCTTACCGATACCATCCAACTTCATAAGGTCGGTACCGTTAAGCACTTCATATGGCAAGTCATCAATCAATCTGGCAGCCTTCGTATACGCCTTAACTTTCCACTCACTAGATCCAGCGCACTTTTCGAGTGCACCTAGATTTGCAAGTTCATCAGCAATGATCACGTTCGTGTGGAATGTCATGCGGTAGTCGTCATATGAAGACGCCTCACTCACATCGTCATCGGATGAAAGTAACTCTTGGGTGGGGGTGACTTCTTCATCCGGCTCGTATTCGGATTCACTGCCATCTTCCGTAAGATCGTTGGATGCGATCGATTCCGTATCAGCGCACTCAGACGTCTCGTAATCAGAGTCGTATTCGTCGAGATACTCGTCGATTTTAGCCGAAATGCTCCTACCAATACCGCGGATGTGGCGCACACTTTCACCACTCTCAACTGTATACTCTAGTTCGGCAATCGAAT
>Ga0302138_10000570_pt1 | contig 19278 bp, 17 predicted proteins | sample CBN3_321_MG_FD_203110 | JGI IMG/M metagenome (GOLD analysis project Ga0302138, IMG submission 203110) | Marine microbial communities from Western Arctic Ocean, Canada - CBN3_surface | ecosystem: Environmental > Aquatic > Marine > Oceanic | place: Canada: Western Arctic Ocean | collected 2017-09-15 | reverse complement strand
CGATCATACCACCTTGAATACAGCGATACCCATCAGAACATCGAACTTAAGCACGGTTGGGCAGGATTAGTACTAGGCTGAGGAATCGCCCGGGAATCCCCTGTGTTGGAAGGTTTTTGCTGTTTTTCGCGGCGGCTGCGGTATTTGGTATTCGGATGGCTGCATGAATGAATGTATGGCTGTTTGTTGGCTGTATGGCTGTGCTGTGTGGCTATGGCTGTATGTATGGCTGTGTAGCTGATGGCTTGGATGTGCTGTGTACGTGTGGCCGTATGTGTGTAGTCTATTGGCGGCGTGAATTTTCATTTACAGTTTCATTTTCCACTCCGTTTTTGAAGGAGCTGTTGTCTTGGACGTGCCACAATGCCCCGCCCCGCGGTCCGCGGGGTCGGGGAACGTCTTCCCACCTGCCCTCCCCAAACCCACCTGACGTCAGGCGATGGTTCTTCTTGAGATCCCGAGGGACGCCGCGGTGCTCGTGTCCCCCGGCGGCCGGCTGCGGGTGTTGCAGCCGAGGGACACGCCGTTGCCTGCGAATCGCAAGCTCATGAGTTTGGACGACCAACGCGGTTATGTGTACCTCCCGGGGTACAAAGTCACGCACGACATCCCCCCAACCTCCTCGTTCCCGTACCTGCTAGCGCGGGGGTATTTAGACGGCACGAACTGGGAAGAGCTTCACGAGGACTTGACAAAGGTCGAGACGAGGGCGAAGAACGCGGCGGATCGTCGTCGGCGTTTGTCATCCTACACCGGCATCGACGTGGTCGAGTATTTCCTGAAAGAACCGCAACACGGCGGGTTCTTCTGGGCGCTTTGCAGGGGCGTGGACGGGCGGGTCACGGTACGAACAGACACCTTGGGGCAGCACCCGTTGCTGTACCACCGCGTTTCACACGCCGAATTTTCAGAAGCGTCTCGAGAAAAGCAAAGAAACATGGACGAACCCGTGGAGGGCGAATCCGCGTGCGATTGGTTAATCGCGCCGGCGCCCGCGCCGCACTCGGATTGGCCGCACATCACGAACGGGTGGAAACAACACCACCCGAGGCACATTGTACGAATAAACACGCAGACGTGTGCGCTGGACCCGGTGGGTGGAGTCACACGGTTTGAGGAACTGGAAACAGCAAGGTACGTTATTGCAATTCCCAAATCCCGGACGACTGTTTGACCGTACAAGGCCCTGACACTTTTCTGGCAAAACTCAAAAGGAGCGCGGATGAAAAGAAACAGATCGAGGACGCGCGGAGGTTTGATTTACCGGCGCCGGATTTCACGAAACCTTTTACGAAAACCGACGCCAAAGGCGAACCAATACCCGACCCTTTCGCGAACGACGGTTTGCTACCCCTGGTCCCGCCCTCGCTGTACGTCCCCCCGAGTCACGTTTTGGACTTCCCCGCGGATCCCGATTTACCCCCCGAGCTGCAGGTACGCTTTGCGTCGTTTTTCCCAATTCCAAACACCGTTTACCGCCCCTCTTTGATTGTTTACCGTGCAGTACGGCCGTAACCTTTGCTGGCGTACTCGCGGCTCTTACAAATACATCACAAACGCACTGTTTTACCGAAGCTGGTGACTGTTTGTCCATCCATCGCGATATACAGTACACCCGCACTCGCCGACTCAAGACTGACCCTTTTCTTTTCCCCTCGCAGAAGAAACCGCCAGCCGGGTTACCCGCGCGGTTAACGGAGGACGGCACCGAACGCGACAACGAGGTACGTGTTGTGTTCCCAAATCAGGCGGCACACCGTGGAGGCCCGATTACGGGTGACTGTTTGCGCAGGCCACGCGGCCCGAAAGACTGACATTTCACGGTTACAATCGCAGGGCATTTTGGAACAAAGCGTGGAACTGTCGAAACGTTTGTTGGCCAGCGCGAAACACGTCGGGGTGTTTCTGAATTTGTTCCGCCGAGGCGGTTCCGAAAAAAGAAAAGTCGGCGTGCTGTTTTCGGGAGGCATAGACGCGGTCGCGGTGCTCGTGGCGCTGCGAGCGTGGGGTGTGCCTTGCGTCGCCGCGGTGGCGGGTTTCACGGGGGGGGTGGAGTACGTGTTGGGTCTTTCCCAAATCCTGACAAAACAATGTTTTATCTCTAACGCGCCTGTGACTGTTCAGACCGATGGCCGGTGACTGTTGACCAGGCCATCGTCCAATACACATACCGATTACCCTGACTGTTGTCCACACATCGTCCAATACACGTCCAAGGCCACGTCCAACACACGACGTTAACCACTTTTCGTGTACCAATCGCAGCTACCCGCCCGACGTAACCGCGGCGCGAATCGCGTGTCGCGAAATCGGCGTGCGGTTGTTGGTGCGAGAAGTCGCGTCCGTCACCGAGGTCACCGAAGCGCTTTCCAGGATTTGCAAAGCCTGCGTTCATTTAGACGTGGCGAAAGCGAAGAGCTCGTTGAGCACGTATTTCGCGTGCCAAGCGCTTGAGGGGGACAATGTTTTGGCCGTTTTGTCTGGAACAGGCGCGGACGGCTTGTTGAACGGCATCGAGCACGACATCGACGGCGTGCGCGTCTCACCGAACGACGAGTTAACCCTGGAGTTGAGCTCGCTGCGAAACGCGTTCCACGCGTCGCTTCAAAAAGACCACGCCGTTTGTTTCATGCACGGGCTGGAGTGTTTTCACCCGTTCCTTTCCGCGTTCGTCGCGCAGTTCGCGCTTGACGTTCCGGGAAGAATGAAAAGACTGAGTACGCCTACTTTCGAAGGTACTTCCTCGAGTAAAAAGAAAAACCACACGCCTCCGTTGCGCAAGCGCATTCTGCGCGTCGCGCTGGAGCGGCATCCGTTTTGTTGCACACGGGAGTTGACCCGAAGAGCGCCGCTGTCACCGGAGCTGGGGTCGCTGTTTCTTGATGCGCTGGTACAAGTAGCAACTAGTCTGGGTTTCAGGGACCAAAGCGAAACTTCCCTCGCCGAGGCGGTCGCGGCGTGCGCGCATTTGACGAGCGACGAAATTAGCAAAAAAGCCGTCTCGGAGCGGAAGCCGGAGGTGTTCCACTACGAGGGTACCAGGAAGAAGAAAACGGCTGAAGAAACGGCGGCCACAGGACGCATAAACCCACCTCCCCCCCCGCCCCAGTTCGCGCTGCTGTACACCTCAGGGCGCAACAGCACTTGTGCGTTTCATTTGTGCGAAACCCGGTTGCGGCGGCGATGCGCGGCGGTTGTTCCTTTTTCGGCCCCGGAATCGGTACGGTGCGAAAATTTCAAAAACGGAAAACGACACGGACACGACTCTCTTGATGTTGACGGCACAATAAACAACGACCCGGATGCGACGCACACGGTTACCCTACGAGCAGCCGCCGCCGCGTTCGCGGACGCCGTCGGGCTTCCGCTTTGGAACAGGTGCGTACCGCGGACGTAACGTTTACTAGTACCTGTCAATTTGACGTAGTACTGTGGTAAATTTACACAGTACTGGCAACTGTTACTATGTTAACTGTTACCGCACCTACTCCTATACGTTTCCCAATCCCGCATACATACATGACAAGTGCACTATTACTGCCCATGTTTTACTGAACTACATACAATACTACAGTACACCCATACTCAAGACTGACCCTGTTTTTTTGCAATCGACAGAGGCGTTCCCGGGTACACCGGCCGTACGAGGTTCGCGAAAACCCAAAAGCAAACGGTTACCTTGTTATCGAAATCGTTGCAGCTGTTACGCGCAGATTATGGCATTCTAGGTGTAGTGCACGGGCACGTGTTCGACGTCGCCGCTTTGTGCGCGGTGGAGGAGGCGTGTGAAACGGCGGGGCTCATCGCGCTCGGTCCGGTTTGGGGCGACTCGGAATCTTTACAGAAGATGGTGGCCGACACGAGCGGCGCGGCGGGGGTTTTAGTGGTGGCCGGTTCGGTCGGTTCCGTGGGAAGCGTGATACGGGACGCGTATGGAATTGACACTTTGATTGATTTGGCGGGAGGGCCGTTCGCCGCGGACGGCGATGCGTGCGGGGTTACCTTCGACGCAATTCCGTCGGAGGCGGTTTTTTATGACGACAAGGCGGTCGTGTGGAGCGACCCGGCCGGGAAAGGATTAATCACGAACGCTACTGGAAACGTGGGGGCACGCGAAATTTGCTGGAACCACGTCTCGGTGGTGCGCCGACCCGCGCCGCCAAAGCTGGTGCGGGACGTGGGGGGGAGGGGGTGGGTGGGCTGATTTGTTTTTTTTCCCGAAATCGTTTCGGGAGTTTCTGCCATCGAAATCATTCGGGCCATCGCCAGGATGACGTGTCTTGGGTTGGCAAGTCGCGCCGTGCCTCGGGGCACGCCATCCCCGAGGCGTGTTCGCCGCGCGGCGAGACCGCGCGCGTGCCTGGTCGTTCGAGCCGGCGTTGTGTCGCCAAAACTCGAAACCGCGGTGTTGGGCCTCGGGTGATACTGGAAGCCGGAGGCGCATTTCGCGAAGCTTGACGGTGTCGTCGCCACGCGAGTCGGGTTCACGGGCGGCGACTCCAAGGACCCTACGTACGAGTCCGTATGACGACGGGCACACGGAGGTGGTTAGGGTTATTTTCGACCTGACAATAATCACGTACGAAACCGTCTTGCGCGAGTTCTGGTACCTGAGTGGCAGCAGGGCAAAGAAGCCGCGACGCGCGGCGCGGTACAAAAGCGCCGTCTGGACGAGGACTTCGGCGCAAGAAAAATACGCGAATGCGTCAAAGATGGAAATGGAAAGCACTCTTGGCGGAGACACACCTGTTGTGACGTCTCGATTTTGCGTTTCGACGACACCGGCGGCACCGGCAATGAAACCCTAAGAAAGTCGAGTGCTTGGCACGACGCTCCGGAAAAACACCGGAAAAACTACATCGCGAAACCCGAAACGCCGCGAAAAAGAAACGCGCGGCGGATTCTCGGGCATGGATCGACGACTGGACCGAACGCGGCGCGATTGTTGAGACGGCGCACCGCGCTGTATGTGCAATTAGTCTGGCTAGTCCACATAAGTCGACTTAGTCGACCTAATTCCACGAACCACGAAAGCGCGCCGTCCACGTGACGTCTCGAGTCGCAAGGCGTTCGCCAACTCGACGACTGAAGAGGGTACGGACCGTGTTTGTGTGAGAGGGGATTGATGTAAAATATGAAAAACGCCTTCGTTCGTTTTCAGTCCTCAAAAGTCGACACGAAATAACAGCAACGGCCCTCTTCAGATCTCATCCCTTCGTCAGTCGCCTCAGCGCCCTGGTGTGTCTGGGTTTCATGCGCATGTTTGCATGGCCGCATTCGCGTGTCACGCAAGCCCGAATCTCACTTCTCGTTGTTCTATGTGCGGTGTTCCTGAACTCGGGCTCCACGACCGCGGCCTCCTGTGACGATGCGGATTCGTCGTACTCTGGTTTCGCGTGGGGAAACGCGACGCAAGCTTCGTTACGATTGTTTCTTCACCGCACCGCCAGCGCAGGGCACGTCCCTGTTACGTACTCCGCGACGTACAGCCTGCTAGAGCAGATCGACGCGCACAACACCACCGCGGTACGGTTGGCGTACGGGAGTTTCGGCGGGAAGTGTCGCACCGAAACCCACTACGGCCGTGAGTGCGTTTGGAACCGGGAACACCTGTGGCCGCAGTCCTTCGGCGTGGGCGAATCAAGCGGCTTGAGTTACGACGCGCCGCCCAGGGTTGACATGCACGCGCTGGTGCCGTCTCATTATAGCTTAAATTCAGCGCGAAGCAACCGAGTATTCAAGCAAATCACGACTGAGGATGATACTACTTGTGCGGCTTGTTGTATCAACTGGAGTAATGGAGCTACTTGCGAATCGCCCGTGGCAACCGCCACCATGGTCGGCGCCTTCGGCAGCGCCTCGATAGGCGGCAACTGGCAACCTCCTCCCGAAATGCGAGGCTTTGTAGCCAGGGCTATGATGTACATGGCTCTGCGGTACGACGGCAACGACGACGGCACGTTCGAGTTGAGGCTGGCACAAAGCGCGAGTAAACCCGGTACTGTTGCTGATGGCGGCGCTAATCAAACGTATTTCTCCTTTGGCGTTTTGTCGGATTTGCTCCTTTGGCACCGCAATCACCCGGTTGCGGAGTGGGAGAGAGTAAGAAACACAGCAGTGTGCAACGCCCAAGGCAACCGCAACCCGTTCACGGACCACCCCGAGGTTGTCGAGACAGTCTTTGGTACGGCTGAAGAGGCCGAGTTAGGGATTGATACGTGGAGTGTTGGTTGGAGCGGGGAGGACGAATCAGGGACGGGTTTGGGACGGGCCAGGACGTGGACTGTTTTCTTCGCCGCGTACCTGTACGCGTTTATCACGTGAGTGTCTTTAGTATTTAGCAACAAACCCTAGCTCTGCCACTTTTTGAAAAAGTCGTTCCCCTTGTCGTCCACTATGACGAACGCGGGGAAGTCCACCACTTCTATTTTCCAAACCGCCTCCATCCCCAGCTCGGGGTACTCCAGAACTTCCACTTTCTTGATGTTGTTCTGCGCCAAAATCGCGGCGGGGCCGCCTATGGAGCCTAAATAAAAACCTCCGTACTTGTTGCAGGCCCGCGTGACCTGCCCCGACCGGTTGCCTTTCGCGAGCATCACCATTGAGCCGCCGTGCTTTTGAAAAGTGTCAACGTACCCGTCCATGCGACCAGCGGTGGTCGGCCCGAAACTACCGCTGGCCATCCCGTCGGGGGTTTTCGCGGGGCCCGCGTAGTACACGGCGTGTTTTTTTAAGTACTCGGGCATGGGATCGCCGTTGTCCAGGCGTTCTTTGATCTTCGCGTGCGCGATGTCCCGGGCGACGACTAGCGGGCCGGTTAGTTTTAACCGGGTACTGACACTACAGGCGTTTAACTTTTCAAGAATCTCCGCCATCGGTTTCGTCAAGTCGATCGCCACCACCACGCCCTGAGATTGTAAAAAGAAATGTCAGTCTTTTATGGGCAATTAGTCGGCGGAATGTGGTAAATGGGAAATACTCACCGAGTCGTCAAGGTGCTCGTCCTTCACCTCGGGCAGGTACTTGGACGGGTCGGTTTCTAACTGCTCGATGAATATTCCATCCGCGGTTATTTTTCCGTTTACTTGTCTGTCTGCTGAGCAGCTCACGCCCAGACCAACCGGACAAGAGGCGCCGTGCCGCGGTAAACGAACCACGCGCACGTCGTGCACGAAATACTTGCCCCCGAACTGCGCGCCGATGCCCATGGTTTGGCAGAGGGTTTTTATTTCAGATTCCAGCTCCAAGTCCCGAAACGCCCGGCCGTTACTGTTGCCAGTAGTAGGCAAATCATCGTAGTACCTCGCGCTCGCCATCTTCACCGTCTTCAAGTTCTGTTCCGCGGACAAACCCCCAACCACGAACGCTAGGTGGTACGGAGGACACGCGCTCGTACCGATCGTCTTGATCTTTTCCTCCAAAAAACCCATCATCCTTTGCGCGGGATCGAAAAGAAAGTGTCAGTCCTGTGTATCGCGATGTATGGACAACAGTCACCAGCTGAGAGATAAAACAGTGTGCCTGGATTTGGGAAAGCCCAAGGGTTTTTTCATAACGAAAGCCCAATACACACGCGCCTTTCCTTGTTCAGCAGCGCTTTCGTTTCCTGGTACAGAAACGTTTTGTTCGCGCTGCCGCCGCCTTTGAGTTTTGCCAGAAAAGTGTCAGTATTGTATGGTCAAACAGTCGGCGGGATTTGGGAAATGCAAGACGTACCTTTGGCCATGAAGTGGAAATCATAGGCCAGGGGATCCTTGGAGTTGGTGTATAGGTCGATTTGCGCGGGTAAATTCGAACCCGTGTTCTGTTCGTCGTACATCGCCAACGGCGCGACTTGCGAGTACCTGTTTTTTTGTTGTGGTAATTTAGGGAGAGGCGGTTAAGTTAATGCAAGTAAGTTAAGGTAATACCGGTAATACCAGTAAGTTACCAGTGGTGGAGGTAGTCGCAATACGTCGTAATACCGGAACTTGAAGGAGGGGGTAGAGTTTAGTTTGGGGTTTAGGCTAAACGTACCGCAGGTTGCGCTCGACGTAGGCGTCGTACACGCCTCTTGACAAGTTGGCTTCGTCCGACGAGTCCGTGGCGGTCCACACGAACTGTCCTTTCTTTCCCATCACGATCGCGGTGCCTGTGTCCTGGCACCCCGGCAACACCATGCCGGCTGCGATGTTGGCGTTCTTTAACAGCTCCAGAGCGACGAAGCGGTCGTTTTCCGACGCTTCGGGGTCGTCCAGAATTGCGCGCAGCTGCTGCAAATGGCCCGGTCGTAGTAAATGCGCGATGTCAATCATGGCTTGCTTCGCCAGCATCGTCAGGGCTTCCGGTTCGATTTTCAAGATCTTCTGGGTACCATGTGTCACCAAGCTCACGTGCTTGTCACTCAGCTTCCGCCACGGGATTTCCTTAGGGTTACCAGGGTCCTGTTCGAACAAAGCCTGGTAGTGGAACGGGGGAGGGCCCGACGCGGCCTTGGCGTACGCCGAGGATGAAGTTCTTAAGAAGAACCCATCTCGGGCACTGCCGCGGAACAGCCGACGGGTCGCATTACGCGCGATGCCGGCCATCCGGATAGGACGGTGTGCAAGGCCGGTGCGATCGGATGTCGAGGACTGCACGACCAAACGAGAGCAAGTGCGCCTCGGAGTGCCGCGATGGGCGACGTTCGGGGGTTCATCGACAGAAAAATATCTTTCTCGAAAAGCAGGAAAAGTGCGACTCGCCCGAAAACGAGGCGAGGAGACAAGCAGGCGTTTTTGGCGTTTTTCCTTTCGGGTCGTCGACGTCTTCCCGACGTCGCGCTCGCCACTTCACGAAGCGCATAGCGCGAACGCGTTTAGTGACTTCCGACTGGTACAATGCCCTTCGACCTCGTGGTACGTCCCGTACCCTGCATCACACGGAACGCGAGCCTGGACACGCCAACACCTTCGTTTTCGCGAGATCGCGTCTCCTCCGAACGTCGAACCGACTTTTCTTTCTCGCCTCGGAGATGACGAACGCGCGACCAGAGGAGTAGAAGGCCCCCGAGGGTCTTAAAGTCGTTCCCTACGACTCGTGCCGAACTTGCGCGCAGCATGGACAGCACATCCTAGGCGCGCGTTTACCGCATCCAGACACACGACATCCCATCCCGCACATCCCCGACCCGTCTCCATCAAATCGCTCCCACCGAAACGAAAACTGACGTGCTTCTTTTTGTGTTTTCTCTGCCTTCCCGAATATTCGACTACCTGTCCGCGCGCAACACCAGAACGGCCGTTTCATTCCCGACAAAAGCAACGTCTGGAGAGACTGCTGCGACGGGTACTACGATTGGGTCAAGGAACACATCGACGAAGGGTGTCCTCTTGACGAAGCCGATCACTGCGGCGACCCGCCCATGTTGCTCGCCGCCGGTAACGGCCACACGTCGTGGTAAGTTTGTGTTTCCCAAATCCCAAAACTGTTTGACTGACACTTTTCTTTACAGTTGCGACCTTCTGCTCTCCAACTTGACTGACACTTTTCTTTTCAGTTGCGACCTGCTGCTCAGCGAAGGCGCGGATATCCAGCAAGCGGGTTTGATGAAGGTACGCATTGGGCCTTTCCCAACACTGTTTGCCCATACACCCCGACCCTGACACTTTCTTTTTATTTATCGTAAGGAAACCCCCCTTTCACGCGCCGCGCACAACGGCCACTTCCACACCGTGAAGTTCTTAGTCGAGAACGGCGCGGAAGTCGATTCCCTGGACATCGGGGACAACGCCGCGCTTCACTGGGCCGCGATGCGCGGGCACGTGGAAATCGTAAACTTTCTCCTTCAAAACGGAAGCGACAAGAGCATCAAGAACAAACAAGGAAAGATGGCAATCGACATGTGCCAGCCCGTGTGGTCGCACGCGTGGAAGTACACCAGGGAGCTGCTGCGTTGAGGTGGTAAGGGTTTGCGAACTATGGTTAGGCAGACTGTTAGACACGAGCTGTACAAAAACTGTACTGCTGACACGTATGACTCTCGATTCAAGAGTAACGTTTCAGGTTTGTGGAAAACAATTTGTCAATCAAAAACAGTTTTGTCTCTACTGGTCACGACGCGCGCGGTTCCCCGCGTATATCCGCGCTTCGAATTTCCATTGCATATTATCCCCTGTTTTCCTTCTAGTAGCTGGTACACGTGTAATGGTACGATCTACTAAGGAGAACAGGGGATAATTGGAAATGGAACAAGAAGCGCGGATATCCGCGGGGGAAACCACGCGTCAAGTCTCTCGCTTCGTCTCTCAAAAAACCTCTCAGTGCACCACGACTACGTTCAAATCCGAGTGGTCAACGAGGTACTTCGTCACCGACCCGACCAGGGCTTCTTCCCACCACTTTTTCGAGTGGTGCGCCACGATGAGCATCTCCGCGTCCACCTCCGTTGCGCGGCGCTTGACCATGTCCGCGATTGGTTCCCAATTCGTTTCCAGAATCGCGTCCAGTTCGATTGGCTGGGGAAACGGGGTCATGTCAACCCCACCGTCCGCCAGCTCGCCTGCGAGTGAGCCCCAGCAAAAGCCGCGGACGCCGGTGGGGAGGTTAGTCGTTTTGTACGTCTTGTCCAATAGGGTTATGAAATAGTCCCGACTCGACAGCGATAACAAAAAAGTCTTACCGTGGTCTTCCTGAAGCGTCTTGTACACGTCGTCCAGCATGGCTTCCGTGCGCAACACCGCTGCCGAGAAATACTCCGCCTGCAGTTCCGGCGATTGGAAGATGTCGTACGGCAAGTATTGGTAGTGGTGATAGAAATCGTGAGCGAAACAAGGAACGGAACGGGAAGAGAGGGGAGGCGAGGGTCAGACGCGATTGAGTGTGTTTCGAAGGGCACGGGGGTTGAACCTGTGTTTGAAATCGCCCAACCCACCCTTATTTGCTTCAGGTGTTGCGGTGCCCACGAGTCGTCGTACATGGGACGCTTGTGAATTTCGTCTGGGTACGCGACGAAGGCGTCGTTCGCGATTTGGTATTTCTTTTTGGAATACGGGTTACCGTCACCCGAAATACTTATCTGGTCGCCCAGCGGGCCGTAGAACGTCGCCAACCGCGGGTCGATTGAAATTGCGCAGTGCACAATGTGAAGCAAGTCGCCTGATCTGCAGATGTGCTGTATCGCCCATCGAACTGCGGCTTCGGATTCGACGGACCCGTCAACCGCGACCATCACTCTGCGCTTGTACTTGTAGCCGCGCGCTTCGGGGGGGTAGAACTTGGAGTAGCCGACGTCGCCTCCTACGTACGCGGACGGGTCTTTTTCGTTTGGGTTTTTTGAAATCTCGGGTTTGGAGAACCACCCTGGCTGCCCCGTCGCTTGCGCCGCGTCCGCGACGATGTTGTTGACCTTGTTTAGGTCAACCTTGTCAGTCACCACGTCGTAATCCTCGCAGTTGCCTTCCCCGGAGGCTTGGCCGAAGGCTTCTTCGTCCGCGGAAAACGAGACGGGGATAGTATCCGTCGTAGTATCCGTTGTTTGGTCCGAGGAAGTTTCCGTCGACCCCGAGCTCGCATCCCCGGTGTCGTCGCTGGGTGCGGCGCGGGGAACAGGCACGCGAGCACTCTGGGCGAGTCGAGACAATTGCGAAAGAAGCCGAGGGTGGGGGAACACGTTCATTGAAGCCGAGGTTGGCGAAGCGAGCGTGGCATGCGTTCGAACCGCGGGAGACGAAAGCAACGACTTGGTCGTGCCGAGGCCTTGGCCCGAAACACGGGACCGCGCCAGTCTGGAGGCGGCGATGCGAACGCGAAGCGCGGTGAACGCGGTGGCGGACACGGCGGACATGTCTGGAACGCGGGGATACTTCGGGAGGTAAATACACGTGCGTGCGGGGGGAACGCGCGTGGCGGTGTCGTGGTGTAGTGGTCGGGAAGCGAAAGAAGAGTTGCGAATATTTTGCGACGTTTCCAAGATTATTCCTGTCGTGAACAAAATGCAATCGTTAAATTAAACAGGTTCACTCCCCTAGTCCATCCCATCCCCGTCCCCTGCCTTACCGCCTGGCACCCCCCCCCGTCCCCCCCCGCCCCTCCCCGATGAGGTTCCGGAAGAAGTTCACCCCCTGCAGCGCGAACACCACGTCGTCTTGGTGCACGGCAAGGGAGACTTTCCGCTGCCGGTCCTCCCTGCCGCTGCCGACTTTCAAAAGCGTCTGGTCCGCCAAAACGGTGCACACGCCCGAGACCTCGCCGGGGGTGAGGCCTCTGATACACGCTTCTTTGCACAGCGCCGTGTACCTGTCATTCAAAACACCCAGCGTGGCTTCTCGGGAGGACGTGCCGTGTTGCCCCTTGGCTTTTTCCCGGAACAAACGCACCGCCGCGCACAGCACCATCTGCTGGTGCTGCGGTAAACCGCGCATGGTGTCCACCACCGGTGACGAAAACGAAGCGGAGATGGCCCTGGCCATGTGCGCGATCTTCACCAAAGACCCTGTCGAGCTTGCGACAGACGACGACGCACCACCACCAGACTGTTTACTCATACCCAAATCGAGCTCATCGCCAGCTCCAGCTCCAGACTGTTTAACCATTCGCATATCGTCCAGCCCATCGCCTACCGCCTCCGCCGCTTCCTGGGCGCACAGGTCAATCGCGACGCACGCGATGTTCAGCGCTCGGCGCATGTCGCCCGTCGCGGCGGCTACTTTCCGCGCGCAGAGCTTGGATTGTGGAAAAGAAATGTCAGTCTTGTATATCGCGATGTATGGACAAACAGTCAGGGCAGAGGGAAGACGTTCCTTCGCAGGACGAGTATATCGCGATGTATGGATAAACAGTCAGAGGTAACAGTCCGTTCTGGTACGAGTATGGGCAATCAGGGAGGCGGTGTGTGGTGGGTGGGAAAGGCCCTTACCTCCAGGCCCGCGTCTTCGAAAACGGTGAACGGAAGCTCGCCGAGGCGCTGTCGCAACAGGGATTTGATTTGCGTTTTGTCGTACGCGTTGAACCGTACCACGGTGGGTTCGCAACCCCGGCTCGCGAGCCGAGGAAGACTCGACTCCACCAGGTTGATTCCGTTCGCCACGCCCACCACCAAGCATGCGGACCCGGCTAGGGTGGGCAAGCCGAAGAGTTCGTACAGAATCCCCTGGGCCTTTGAAACGAGCTGGTCCATTTCGTCAAGCAGAATAACCGTGGGCGTCGTGACGCCCCCCTGTTGGCCAGGGTTTCGGCACACCAGCTGTCGCAGCGCGGTGACTTCGGGAAGCGCGCCGAGGTCGGCGCCTAAATCGACGTTTTCCAGCTCCGAGTTTGTTCCGGAGACGTTGGGGGGTACGCCCCCCAGCTCCTCGATGACCTTCGCGAACACCGCGCGCGGGTCCCCCAACGCCATGCAGTTCACGGAAGCTACCTTCACGCGTTCGTGTCTGTGTTTGACGAAATACTTCGCCCCGCCGCCAAGCGAGCTCCCGTCGCCCCACGCCCGCGCCACTTGTTCGGCTTCCGAAACGGTCAACGACTTGCCGGTCCCCGGAAGCCCGCACACGTACACCGACCCGCTTCGCTTGGTCTTCAGGCTCTTCTTGAGCAAGTCCAACACCTGTTTGCGCTCGGTTTCCCGGCACATCACGGCAGAAGGGGCGGTGCTGGTGTGCAAAACGGACTTCGCGAGCGCGGTCATCTGCGAATCTTTCGGGTTCCACCGAGAGCTCGCCACGCGGTGCGCGCCGCGAAGCGCGGCGTCCTTTGTAACCGGCTCCGCGTCTTCCTGCGTGGAGTGCGGGGACGCTTCGTCTTCCTCGCCGTGGTCCGTCGTGGTGTCAGCCTCGTCCTTTTTAGTCACATTTTTACTCAAATCATCAGTCTCTTCGTCATCCGAACCGTCGCCTTCATCAACCTCCGCCGCCTCCTCGCGCGCGCGCTTCACGCCGACGTTGCCCAAAGTGCGAACCACGCGCGCGCCGCGGTTTTCGCCGGCGTCGCGCGCGTTTTTGGAACCCGTCTTTTTGGAACCGTCAACCCCGACGCCGGCCTCCCCCGAAACCGCGCGCATCGCTTCAATAGTCGTCGCAACCGCGACATTCGCCACAGCCACGAGGTGATCGCCCTCGTCGGGTTCGTCAAACTCGGTGTCCTTACCCTTGACGAACGCCTCGTCGTCCTCGGAATCGTCGGGGAACGCGATGTCGTCCTGCGAGGAGTTGTTTTGTTGGGCGCTTTGAAACGCAGCCGAGTCCTTTGGAAGAGCGGCGGCGGAGACCTTTTGAAACGCAGCAGCGTCCGCCTTCTGCCGCCGATTGGAGTCCTTCTCCGCCGCGCTCACCGCGGCTACCGTATCGGGCGAGAACATGGACCCGCCACCACCTGCAGACGCGGCAAGGGCTTTTTCCTTTTCCCGTTGCACCACGTTCTGAAGCATCTCTCTCAACTCCATGGCGTCGTCGGACAGCGCTTCGAACCCGGTAACTCTTTGGTACTCCAGCTGAAGCACGTCAACGTCGAACCCCATCGCCGGGTTCGCGAGCTGGTGCTCGATGTGCAGCTCCAGCTCCCGGACCTTTGCCGGGGTTAACACCCGCTGTTCAAACGCCACGCGCTTGGCGTCCGCGTCCACCACCGTGAGCATCCCCTCCACCCGGACGTCGTCGGCGTCGTCGTCGTCATCGCCGTCCATCTGAGGGTCTTCCTCTTCGGAATCGGACACTTCATCGGACTCGGATTCGGACTCGGACTCGTCTGATTCGCTCGCATCGTCATCCTCGGACTCGTCCTCATCCTGCGACTCGTCCTCCGACTCCACCACACCCCAAACGTCCTCGTCGTTGTCGCCCAGGAGGCCGGCGCTTTCCTTGGCCACGGATTCCGTGTGTGTGTTTCCGGATTGCTTCAGACGTTTCGCACCCGCTTTGGTACCCGCGTTTCGTTTCCCAACCGCGAGTTCCGACGAAACCGTCTTCCCGGTTTTCCTCGAATCCATCTTCGCCTTGGCGGTTTCTTTCGGCTTTCGCGCTCCCGACCGCGACGATTTCGATTTCTTCCCACCCCCGTTCCCTTCTTGAGTCGTAACTCCGTTTGTTTTGTCCCTCTTGCGTTTCTTGGAGCTCCCCAGGCCGTTTAGTCGTCTGACGTACTCAACAACCTCCCCTTCGCTCCGGTACTTGCTCTTCGTCCTGAACCCTTCGGGGGCGTCCGCGGGTTGCGGGGGCGGGATGAAATATTTATCCGTCGCCCCGACCGTGACCCCCGACTTGCGCTGCGTGATCTGGACGCGCCACCCTTTGTTCAACTCGAGGCCGAGCTCGTCCGTCACCCGGGACGAGACTTGTACGATGCTCTCCCGCTCCACGGCGCTCATGTTCCGAGCTTGTGTTGATGGCAGGTAAGGTAACACCGTGGGAGGCGTGGCTTTGCGTCGCTTCTTGTTGTTATCATCCGCCGCGGACGCCGGCGTGACCGCGGCTAAGCCTTTCTCGGCGCCGTGAAAGCTCCCAGCCGCGGCGGCGCTCGGTAACGCGAGAAGAGAGGGGACTCGTCCTTTTTCCTTCAAAGTTTTCTCCTTTTCCGCCCGTGCCAAGTCCCGCTCCGTACGCGCCACCGCCACCGCCCCCGCTTTCTCCGCCCTGCGCAGCGCCTTCTCCGCGTTGGCCATCGCGCGCCTCGCCTTCTCCGCCGCCTTCTCCGCGTTCGCGCGTTCCAGCAACGCGCGTTTCTCCGCTTTCTCCTTTTCCTGTTGCCGCGACGGCCGCGTTTGTCGTTCACAAGCCGCGCGTGTTTGTTCCTTGTCCGCGGAGGCTTTCGCCTGGTTCGCCGCTATTCTTCGCGACCCGCGCGGGTTGTTCGCGGCAAACTCGTCGTCACCGTCGGTTTCATCCGCGGCGAGGTCCATCGCCGCGGCGAGGTTCCGCGCGCCGTCGTCTTCCCTGCGCGCGCGGTCATCTCTCGGCTCGGGAACATCTATGCCGTTGTCCCGTTGTACCTGCCGGATCGCGGCGCCCAGGTTGGAGTACCGCTTGCCTTTGGGATCGAAGAACCGCTTGTAAATCTTCCCTCCGTCTTCCTTGACCCACCGCACTCGCCACCCCGGCGACAAAACAACCCCCGTGGCTTCCTTCGCCCGGTCCGCAAGCTCCGCCGCCGCTTCCTCTTCACGGTCCCGTTCGTTCAGCAAGCTCGGGTTCCGGGATAAGCGGTTGGAAATCGGCGCCGCGTTTGACCGCGGTTTCAAAGGCGCGCTGATACGATTAACAAGAAAGTGTCAGTCTCGTATGGGCAATTAGGGAGGTGGAATGTGGTGAGTGGGAAATACGCACCTGTGTCGTTTCAGCTTCCCTGACTTGACCTGCCGCTCAACGTGCTCCACCACGTCCGCTTTTGAGGAGAACTTTTTCAAATCAGGCGCGAAGAAACGCATGCGACCGACGAGCTTGCGTTTCGTGACGCTCCAACTGCGCTCCATTTGGACGCGCCAGTTCGCGCCGAGCATAACCCCGGTTTCTTCAAACACCTGTTGGTTTGAAAAAAAGGGTCAGTCTTGTATGGGAAAGTGTATTACGTAATTACGGGCGGACAATCGGCAAACATAAACACGTACCTGTTTTATGAGTTCCCTTCTCGCAGCCGCTTCCTGCGCGGTGAACTGCTCATCCTCCACGCGTTCCGTTTCCAGCTGTTCCGGCGATTTGGTTGCTTCGCCCTCCACGCAGATGGCTCGTTTCTTGAAGTCCAACACGTGCGACACGATCGCGCCGGCGCTTTCGAACCGCTTGCCTCCCGGGGAAAAAAATCGCTTATACTCCCGGTCCGCGATGTTGCCCTCCTTTCCATTGGAATGCACGCTCATCTTGACGCGCCAATCCGGACCCAAACGCACCCCCGTTTCCGCGTAAACACGCTCCACGAGTTGCCGCCGCGCCTCCTCCTCCCTGTCCGCGGGGGTGAACATCGCAAGCGCCAGGGCGGCGGCCGACACGGGCGTGGCTGAGAGTGTAAAAGACGAAAGTGTCAGTCTTGTATGGGCAATCAGGGAGGCGGAATGTGGTGATTGGGAAAGGCCCTTACCTTTCGGGCCGGTTAGCACAAGTACTCCGCGCGACCCGCCGGGACTCGCCGCGACCGCGCTCGGGAGTTGGGGAACCGTGAAGTTGTGCGAATTCCGCCGGTAGTCCCGTGACTTGCCAGCCGTCTCTAACGGCGTGGCTCCCACACCTAAGGACCGCTTCGGGGAAACCAGGTTGGCGGGGGCGGCGATTTTGGAAAGCGCGGTGTCCGCTTCTTGTTGCGCGAACAGCGCCCACTCTCGTTTTTCGGAAAGGTCCGCCCGCGCGGTTTCCATCTTTTGCGAAAGCACAAGCATCGCCGCTGGATCGGAGGTTTTCGTGACCTCCGCGGCGAGTTTACCGAAACTGACTTCGCACTTCTCCTCCGCGGTCTTGGCATCCGCGGCCATCTTCGTCGCCGCAACCGCCGCGGCGCGACGCTGCACCGTCGCCGCCGCAAGGCGCATTTTGACATGCGTCAGCGCCTGGGCGTCCCCCACCAGTCTTTTTTGAGGCGCCAGCGGGTCCCGCCAAACCTTCTCGTCCCGGTCTCGGCCGTTAGCGTTTGATGTTTCCCACGTAACGGACCACCCGTCCTCCAAATCGTGCGCCAGCTTCGCCTTGACCTTCCTGCGAAGCCCGTCCACGTTTCGAAACGGGTCCTTGTCCTTGCTTTCGGGGGACGGCGGGTCGGGTTTGTGAGGGGCAGGTAAGGACGGCCCGGCGACATCACCAGGGTTCAGACTGGAGATATCATTTGGGTTCGACTGATCCCCAATGGTATCGCACCCTCCCGCGTTCGGCGAGACCGACGCTACCTCGGTTGCTTTCGCCGGCGACTTGGTTTTCGTGATCGTCGGCGTCGGCGCCGCGGGGACCGCGACCGCAACAGCGTTCGCCCCTGCACTTGTCACTGAAACCGCGTGTGCGGTGTTCGCCTGCGCACTTGCCAGGGAAACTCGTCTTCCAGTAAGATCTGCAGGCATCGCCCCGGCAACCAGCACCGGCACGTCGATGTCGCCTCGGTCGCGTTGTTTCGTGATCAACTGAACGACTTTCGTGGCGTCCGAAAACTTGTGGCCGTCCGGTGCAAAAAAACGCTTGCGTCGGCGTCGCTCGTGCCCGCGTTTTGTACTCCACTCGAACTTAACGCTCCACCCGTCGTGCAACGTGACGCCGGTTTCGTCGAACACCTTCGCGAAAAACACGGACCGCGCCTCGTCCAGAGTGTGTTGATCCTCCGCGTCTGTTTCGGTTTCTGTGGGTTCTTCGGTTTCGGTCGGGGAATTTGGAAATTCTGGTGGTGAACTCGCGCCCGCGTCCGGCGAGGCACCCGCCTTCCGCGCGCTGTCCAAGTCGTCCTGGCGTTTCACAGTCGGCGTCCACAATGACGACGCGACCGCGCCTAGACCCACGGCACCTAGGCCGTTCGCGACACTCCGCGCGAACCCGCCGAAGCTGGGTAGGCGAACCGGCGTCGCGCGATGCGCGTCGTCGTGTTTCGCCATTTCCTCATCATCCGCATCGGCATCTTTCTCCCCATCTGGGTCGGCCCGATCTCGACCGGGCGCCGCTTGCGTGGGCATGACCTCTTCGGCTTCTTCCGTTTCCGAGTCCTCGCCGAAGTCATCGTGCACGGCACCGTCGTTGGTCGCCTCGGCGTCTGTGAACAGCACTCGGCGCTCGGGATCACCCGATTGCGCCTTGGCCTTGGCCTCCGCGACCTGGTCCGGCGGGAACGATCTGGCGCCAACGCTGCTGGCGCGCGGGGAGTTTCTCTTGCCGGGCGCAACACCAACACCGGGCGACCCCGCGCTGTGTTTGCCTCTCGCGGAGTCCATGTCCACCATGGCCATCCCCGGTATGCGCGTACACCGGGTGGATCACACGCCGTACGATGCGGCGTTCACGCGCCCGCCGCGGTCCTTTCCAGCGCCGCGCTGGTATCACACGCTTTTCTGCCCTGTTAGCACGAGCACGTTCCGGGCACGCACGCACGAACCTCCACACGCGTCTCCAAGGCAGCGCTTTCCCGACGATCGCCGGGATCCACCGCCGCCCTGGATCCACCCACAAACAACGCAAACCCCTCGCGCCACTCCGTATCCGCAACACGGCGCGGTGGTCGGGAGGCGCGGGACGGAGTGTTGGAGCCCGGGACGTGCCGATCTTGTCGTCAATTCGGGCTTTCCGAGAGTACGCGTCCGCAGGCTGGAAAATTTGAAAATGCCCGTTTGGCGGGAAAATGCCCCTACACTAAATGCCCATACGTTTCCTTCCG
>Ga0302138_10000567_pt1 | contig 19345 bp, 30 predicted proteins | sample CBN3_321_MG_FD_203110 | JGI IMG/M metagenome (GOLD analysis project Ga0302138, IMG submission 203110) | Marine microbial communities from Western Arctic Ocean, Canada - CBN3_surface | ecosystem: Environmental > Aquatic > Marine > Oceanic | place: Canada: Western Arctic Ocean | collected 2017-09-15 | reverse complement strand
CCGTCAATTCCTCACCCACAGATATCTCGGGGCAGGGGAATCATGGGGCGTTTTACAACGGTGCCTCCTACTCCGCAGCGGATAAGGCGTTTACTTTTGATGGGTCGAATGATTATATTAAAGGTAACGTGGCTGGTGCTTCTGGTGCGTATGTACATTCTGTAAGTTTATGGTATTTGACCAACGACAATCCTGGTGATGACTATGTATATCAGTTAGGAGATAATACCACAAACAACAGTCCGTCTATACAAGTCAGTGGGACGGCGGGTAAATTATATGTTTCATTTATTGGTAACTATTATGAAATTTTATTGAGTTCAACAGTTATAGCACAGAACCAATGGGTTCATCTAGCTTATTCATATGATGGTAGTGCAACAACTTCGAGTAGTGTATCTGTTTATATTAATGGTGTAAAAATGTCTATGACTGGACCCTTAGGCTCCTCTGCTGGTAGTGCATTAATTTTGACTAGTACAGAAATTCATGTTGGTTCTGGTACAAATGGGACATCTCCAGTAAATGGTAAAATATCCAACTTCAAACTCTACAACGTCGCCCTCGAACCCTCGGAGGTCCAAAAGTTGTACCGGTTGGGCCGAACCGGGCGGTCCATGGTCATCAGCGACACGGCCGTCGGCATCGGGAAAGTCCCTGAAGCCCAATTGGATGTGAGGGGGGTGGCGAGGTTTGGGTCGATAGACGTTGGTGGTGAACCAGTCGGACCAGGATCTCGACCTGCATTCCTGATAAGTCTAAAAAGTGGTGCAGGTCGAAAATGGGGTGATAGTAATGGCACGTACACTACAGCATATTCTAGTCCCTTACCTATATTCGCTGAGTCAGAACTCGTGTATAATATAAATAATTGTTTGAGTTTTGGTGATTATGCTAGTAGAAAATACATTAAATTCACGGCACCAGCGGATGGTATATACAATTTCGGTCTAGCAATTGGTCTACTAGAAAATGTTCATACGGCTGCCGATTATATCGGTCTTGGTCTTAAGGTTAATGTAGAAGGTGCGTATGCATCGAATTCGGGTGGTGCCTTTTCAGAATTAGACTATTACTTTGAAGAAATAAACAGTAGTATGTATGCAGCAAACCAATACAAAACTGTAAATGCGACCTTGAATATAAAACTACTTAAAGGTGATTTTGCGGTGTATTACTCAAGATCCGTCGCCAATTCAGAGATAGAACAGTCTTATTCTGCTTGGGGTCATATCGTACATTACTTATAAATAAAATTATACATTAATGGTATATGGAACAAGATAAATTACAAAATCTTGTTCGTAAAGTTGTCGATGAATTAAAATCGGGTGTGTTTGATTATTATTCGTATACTACTTGGGAATCTATAGTATTTCCAGAGGGCTACGAAAAACCCCCAAAAGAGGCCTTCGAAGCGAAACTTAAGGAGTTGATCGATGCCCAACCCCTAAAAAACCTCCGCCAAGAACGCAACACGCGGCTCGCCGAGGTGGATTGGGTGTTTTCGGGGGACTATAGGGTCGATATAGAGATGTATCAAGAGTGGCTCCTTTATCGTAAGGCCTTAAGGGACCTTCCGTCGACAACAGAAGATCCCGCGAACCCTATATGGCCCAAAAAACCTGCTACGGCCAATGGTAAAACGGTCGATTATTATGAACGTGACACTCAATCGACTAAAATAATTCTTCTTCAAAATGTTGTCAACAGTTTAATGAAGAGAATAGAAAATCTGGAGAATCCGTAAAAATAAACTCTCCATATAATATAAAATGTCTGGTGGTATTGCCCAACTCGTTGCTGTCGGTGCCCAGGATGTGCACCTCGTCGGCCAACCTGAAGTCAGTTTTTTCAGGTCTACCTACAAGCGTCACACAAACTTTTCTCAAACCGTCGAACGTCAGGTCATTCAGGGCAACGTCTCGAATAATGGTATGTCTACCGTTCGATTCGAACGAAAGGGTGATATGCTCAACTATGTATACCTCGTACCCAATAATGGTACCGCAACTCAATCAGTCGCTGATTGGACGACCGTGATCAAGAAAGTTGAACTTTTAATTGGTGGTCAATTGATTGACGAACATGATTCAACTTATTCAACCCTCATCGCGCCCACTCTTTCTTCAACTGCTTCATCCAAGTCGGTTGGTGCTGACCTTTACGGTGGTGCTACCGCCGAGCGTTTCTACCCTCTTCGATTCGCTTTCTGTGAAAACTGGCAAACTGCCCTCCCCCTCATCTCACTCCAGTATCATGATGTTGAGCTCCGTATCACTTGGGGTGACGCCGCCGCTGATAACAGTTTCAAATGGGATGTGTATGCCAACTACGCGTACCTTGATAGCCAGGAACGTGAAATCTTCGCTTCCAAGCCCCAAAATATGCTCATCACCCAAGTTCAGAAGGCGATTTCATCTGGTTCCAAGATGCAAGAACTCAACTTCAACCACCCCGTGAAGTACCTGGCATCCGCTGGTACCGATTTGGTTACCACCAACGCTGGTGGTTTGGCGATCCTCAACGACGACAATAAGCTCAAGCTTCAAATCAATGGTACCGATGTGGCCGATTTCAAATTCGCCAACCCCAACTTCATTTCGGTTCCCCTTTACTACCACACTTCCCACGCGAATGGTACCCCTTCTACCAAATTGTTCACGTACCCCTTCTGCCTTGAGACTGGTAAGCTCCAGCCCACTGGTACTCTCAACTTTTCCCGACTTGACTCGGCTCGTATCGTCAACGATACCCGTTCGGTCAACAAGGATATTTACGCCGTAAACTACAACATCCTCCGTATCGAAAATGGTATGGGCGGCCTATTATATTCTAACTAAATAGTAAATGTGGATTCTCATTTTCCTTCTCGCCATCGTTTTTGTATTGACGTACGATCCTAAATCCAGGACACTTGAAACCTTCATCGGTCATCCTTCACCATCGACGGATAAATCATGTGAAAATGCGCATTACGAAGCCGTCCAATTTGCCCAGACCCCGTATGAATGTCCTCCTGCAGGTAGAACATTAATGGGTACTATGATGTAGAAAGCTTAAAAAGAAAGTGATTAAATACATTAGATGATCCCCTTCAACCACGAAAATGTTATGATGATCGCGACTGCTATTTGTGTTATCGGTGTAATTTTCCTACTTCGTGAATTGAATAAGACTAAGGAGGAACTCTATGAACTTAAGGAATTCTCAGAAGATGTTATGGAAAAATTGAATGGAATCGATGGTGGTGATGACGACGATGATGAAAGTCTTTCTGAAATAACTCCAGAAGAGGGTAAAACTGTAGGAATAAACATGTCAACATAATATAACTTGCGAATGCGCAATGAAGAAGTACAAGGCAATTGCAATACCAGTCAGTTTCGCAGATGGAAAACCTAAATTTCTCACCGTTCGGGATTGGAGGTTTAAGGATTGGATTTTTGTTACAGGAGGGTGTAGACGAAGAGAAATCTACAATCCATTGCGATGTGCTCTTAGAGAACTAGAAGAGGAAACACGGGGTGTCGTATCCTTAAAAAATGGCCAATATACCGAATTTAAATTTATACATAAAGAAAGTCCAACTGTTGATTTAGAATATAACGTCTTTGTATTTTTTGTTAATTACAATAAAACACAGCAACAAGATCTTATTAAAAAATTTTATGATGAAAAACAGAAGACTTCAATAAAAAAAGCGCTCCACCAACCCTATAAAAAAACGTACGATGAAAATGATTATATGAGTTTTGATACACTTGAAGAGTTCAATGGGCGTAAGCGGTGGAAGCTCATCATAGACAATATCATAAAAAATCCAGAATTTTATTCGTGTATAAGTTCTTTGAATAGAAAAACATTTTCTATTAAATAATGAAGTCTAAGGCTTTCATTTTACAACAGATTACAGAATTACTTGATAAAAACCGTGGATTTTGTGAAGAGGAAATTGTGAAATGGAAAGATGAAAACGATACTAAGACAGTTTATGAACTTCTTGTTATAAAAAAGGAACTTTCTGAAAAAATAGAATTCCAAGATGTTTCAATTATGAAGTGGTTTAGAGAAGAAAACGAATAAAAAGATATGTTCAAGAGTTGGTGTGCAACTCAAAAATTTAACAATGCAACCAATCTATCACATGTGCTCATGGACGGAGGAAAACTCTCTGTGCCATTTGATAGATTGAATGACTTTTATGACAAATATATAGAGGTTATCAAAAAGGGTGAAAAACTATTTGTAGTTGAACAGAAAACCCCAACATATAATTTTTTCATTGATATTGATTATAAGAATGAAGATTCTCTATCTATTGATGATATCAAATCTATTTGTAAAATAATTTGTGACAAGGTCAAACGTCATGGTGGTAAGAAATGTCTCATATCTATATCACCTCCAAAGAAATGTGGAACCCTTGTGAAGACTGGTGTACACTTAAATTGGCCGAATTTTGTCGTTGATCAGACGTCTGCGATCGCTCTTAGGGAACATGTACTCATTGCACTCTCTAAAGCTAAAAGTGGTACAGATTGGAACGAAATAATAGACTCTTCTGTATATGGCGATTTATATAGGAAAACCAAGGGAAGTGGATTTCGTATGCCATGGTCGTATAAAAAGGCTAAACATGAAGCATGTGATGGACGAGGGTGTTCTGGGTGTGAAAATGGGAAGGTAAATCAATTATCATATCTACCAGTTTTCATGTACACACCGGAACCATTGAGTACAATTATTCGTGTTGAACAGGCACCAGATGTTGAATTCCTAAAGATGTCCGCTGTTCGAACGGACTTACCCCAAAATGTATTTATTCAACCACCATCGGCACCTATACGAGAGGGTGCATTTACAGATGAAGAGACTAAAGATGAAGTTCAGGATGAAGAAGTTAAATCACTTGTAGAAACATTTGTCAGAAAACACATGGAAGGTCAATCTAGTGCATTTATCACTAAAATATTTAAACATAAAACAATGTTTCTTGTAGCAACTACATCAAACTATTGTGAAAATTTGAAAAGGGATCATAATTCAAATCATATTTGGTTTATCATCAGTGGGAAGTTAATTATACAGAAATGTTTTTGTAGATGTGAAACATTACGTGGGCGAAGAGATGGATTTTGTAAAGATTTTTGTGGACGTAGACACGAACTTCCATCTCCTATCATCGACCGACTGTATCCCAAGAGAGAAGAACTTCAAAAGTGTCCCGAAATTAAAAAAAATGTAGAAAAAAGTAAATTTAACCAAAAGGAGACTAAACCCTTAGTTGAAAAGTTTATCCGTAACTTCATACCCGGACAATCTGATACATCCATTGTGAGTATCAGGCGAACTAATAAAAGTTATACTGCACTCACTACGTCATCTTATTGTGAATCTATACAGGGTGAACATACAGAACATGTTATGTCCTATGTCATCAATGGAAATAAAGTCACACAGCAATGTCCATTATGTAAGGGAAAGAAAAACAAGGCAAGAACATATGTATTAACGGACAATAATCTTATAAAACTACTTAAACAATAATAGTTATTACTAGTTAAATGGTTATAGTAGCCCGTACTCGCTCAGGAAGACATATAAAGAAACCTGTATTGTTTCAACCCACTGAACATGTATTAGAGGATGACTATGCCACAGACGAACACGATACAGATTTAGATTCTGAGATTGACACAGACGATGAAGTTTATGATGAAGATGATTCAGAAGAAGATGACGATGCTGATGAAAATGGTAATCTTAAAGATTTTGTGGTAGAAGACGAAAGTGAAAGTGAGGAAGAAGACGCTTAAAAAAAACCCACGTTATTTCAGAAATGGAAACCGACATTGGTAACCCTATCGAATATAATCCTATACTCGGAGATGTCCCAGAAGAGAAAGATGAAAGTAATGATAAACCCCAACGTGAGGAGGAGTATTATTTTCATCCATCTGAATATCAACCACCACCACAGTATCAGGAAAAAGAATCATTCGATCTTTTTAAGAATGTGGAGAAGTCAACTTGGATAATCGCATTCGCTGTATTTTTACTTGGATTTTTTATGGGGAAAACCATGCAACCAGTGATTCTCAGGTATGCCTGAGTATGACACAAATTTACCTATATTCCCAACTTTAGGAGGAATGAAATGATTAATAAAGGGATCTCTATATGTATCCTCTACAAAGCCAGCGGTAGTACTCGCCTCCACTTTCTTACGTATTTTTTTTATTTTCCTTTTGTTTTTTGAAATTTTCCCTTTAAAAAACAATATAAAGAACGCACTCACAATGATGACGGTAACTAATGTAGTTATCATTTAGTATTAGATATGAAAATTATTTTTCCTCTCCTTCTCCTTCTTCTTCTTCCTTGAGTTCACTCAATTTCAGGTTTTCTTCACGTTTCTTTTGAAGTTCCGCGACTTCTTTTGCGACGATTTCATCGGCTTCCTTAACAAGTTCCTCCATAGGAGTATTCGGTTTCTCTTTCTTGAGGCGTTCCATAATCTCAGCTGGGTGAGAAATTGGTGCCTCGTCAGCCTTTGTATAATAATGAGAATTCTCATCACCTGGTGTGATATGGGTTTTATCATCCCTCATTCCTTGTTTACGTTCATTAAACATACGCGCAGCCTGTGCCTGATTTTCTTTGTATCCAGACATGATTTCTTCAAGCTTGTCATTTGTATAATGGACATCTTCGATTTTTGAGGGATCAGGAGGAATCAGGAGCCACTTGTATTGATCTACAACATAGATATCAAAGGTGGGGTCTTCTTTCTGTAGACGCTTGGCGTGATTGGCGGCTTCGTCACGGGTAGCAAAAGCACCACGGAGCTTAATACCAAATTTGTCATTCTTCTGGGGACATTCGGGTCCAACAATAGAGATACACGCAAAGACTTGTCCAGGAACGGTAGTATAGTCAGTTTCGAGAGACATTATACATTTCATACAACTTTAAACTTTAAGCCCTAAGTAATAGATACAACCTTAAAGAATATATCTATAATTTGAGAATGGAAGAGATTCGTAAGAATCACAATGACGCGAAACGATCTTTGATACAATCTGTAAGTGAAGAAGGCTTTCATATATTAGATGTCGGTTGTGGTTTTGGTGGCGATCTTCAAAAATGGCATAAATGTGGGGTAAATATAAACATGTGTGACCCAGAACCGTTAGCACTTGTAGAGGCTAAATCTCGTGCTAAGAATATGCATATGCGTGTAAATTTCTACGATGGTGATATTCACACTTGCCCTAACAGAAAATTTGATATCATCTGTTTTAATTTTTCACTTCATTATATATTCGCTTCGAAAACTAAATTTTTCAGTTCTATCAATGAAATCAAAAAACGTATTAAACCGGGTGGAAAGCTTATAGGTATTATCCCAGATTCAGAGCGAATCATATTCAAGACACCTCTACATGATGAAATGGGAAACTTTTTTAAACTCAAGGAGTATGGTAACGGTGGATTTGGGGAAAAACTGTTTGTCAATCTCACAGATACCCCATATTACGCAGATGGGCCTAAATCTGAACCGGTTGGGTACAAGGATCTTTTGGTGACACATTTAGAAGAGTTGGGGTTTAAATTACAACTTTGGGAGGGACTTCGAGGGAATCCAATCTCAGAATTGTATAGTAAATTTATATTTGTATATACCAGATGATACCTTTTATTGTATTAATACTCATCAACATACTCATATTGTTTCTGACACGCGAACCACGCGTTTTTAAAGAAGTGAAAGAAAGATATAAAATTCTCAGAAGCCATCTCAAGAAGACGAAAAACGAAAAGTTTAAAGTTCTTGTTCGACCTATCCCTCTTACTGGTGTTAAGAGAATGTCTGGCACAGTGGGATTTAATGTAAACAAGGGAGCGGACATAACTGTATGCTTAGATGGAGACACTAACGAAATCATGCATGTACTGATTCATGAACTCTCACACAGTACTGTACCCGAATGGGACCATTCAGAAAACTTTTGGAATAATTACGCCGAACTAAGACAAATTTGTGAATCAATCGGTATTTACACTAGATTGGCTGATAAAACCAAATTTTGTGGGCAGTATATTCAGGATAAATAATAATCTCTGAATACTATAAATGCAAACTCCCGTGAATGACCTTCTCTCGGCGATTTTCGCTTGGGTTGTATTCTACGCCGTAACCCAAGTCCCCAAACATTTAGACAACTATTACGTAAACCTTGTGTTCCTCACGGTTGTGATTCCAAATGCTGCTCGCGCTATTGTAGGCAGTTTCCCCCGTCTTGCTGTCGATCGGTCTTTCTTTGCTATGTCGTCCCTTTTCGCACTCATTGTCGTATTCGCGATAAACGAAATGTGGAAGCGGTCTAAGGATACAGTTAAGAATTTTCATAAGAGCGATAGAAAGAAGCATTTGGAATTGAGTGCTGTTTTAGTAGGTGCTTTCACCGTGGGTGCTTTGGCTACGTACTTCAGTGGTATAGATAACAGTATCTATAATAATATGATGCCAGTGGCTTAAACCCGAATAATGTAGGTTTTCGCGACAAAGAAAATGATAGCGGCGATCGCACCGGTCGTTGCCAAACCAACCATACTTCTACCCCCTTGTTCGTTAAGGAATTTGGGGATAGAGGTCGCAAGACGATCTTGGATAGGCTTGCTCACGGCAACAGCGGTAGCAATGGCCACGATGGCTGCGGTAAGCTGATCATCGGTCATGTTCAAGGGGTTCTTACTGTCGGGAACTTCTTTGACTTTCTTTTGACTGGAAGGGTAAGCGTGTTGTGGCTGAGCAGCAACCATTTGTGGCATGATACCCTGTGCTCTGGGGTCTTCGCTCATAGCAGGTGGTTCCATCATAATGTCGTTAATGGGTGTAGAGTCCATGGTGTCTTTATGTGTACCTATATTATTTTCGGGTTGTTTAAACGCTGTAGAAGGTCGATTATTTTCATGTAAAGGTATCATACCCTCACCGTCATCGAAAAGATTCATCGTAGGAACGTCGTTAGAAGCCATATAGTATAGTCCTATGTTTTCTAAGATATTACGTGACGCAGTCACTTGCGCTTAGTAATTATGAGATTCGATTTTTTGGTTGCCTTCTTTGCGTCCTGTTCAGGCTGGGTGATATGCTTCGGGTTGTACATTTTTTTATGCATATTCCATAATTGTGGGCTACCAACTCTGAAATTTTTTCGAACTGATGCTTTATACCAAAATACACAATCCTGAATCTTATTTGATTTGACTGTATTATCTAATACGAGACATTCGTAATTTTCTGTACACGCGTCCATTACTTTACAAAACATATCAAAAGACGGAAAGATACCAAAGAAAGATTTGTATAATTTCTCTCTGTTCTGAATAATATTTTCACGGAGTATGAAAACATAGTCGACATTTGCTCGAAGTGCTGGTGGAAGATCCATGACATATTGCATGGTCAGCATAAAAAAAATCTTCCAATGCCGACCATTCATAAAACATTGACGAATACATGTATCTTTTAGAAACTTTGAGTCATACATACAGTCATCCAGAAGCATAAAGGCTCCACAATTATCTTTTCCTGCGCCTACTAGTTTACGCTGTCTAGACATTACCCGTTCAATCGCGTCTCTGTCATAATCTCCATAAATGAACAAGTCTGGAATGAAATCCGAATAAAAGTGATTCCCCTCTTCTGTACCAGAAAGTACAATTCCAGCTGGAAGATGTTTTTTATGATACATTATATCTTTCACAAGAGTTGATTTACCTGTATTGCGCTTCCCTATAAATACAATGACCTTATCATCCGCAATTGATTCGGGCTTGAATTTTTTCAATTGAAGATTCATTCTATTGTATCGTATCGTTTTATTTAGCATAATTTTACTCATTTAATGAGTAAAATATTGAAACTCTTTTTAATTATTAATAATAAATATGAATATGCAATCTGGTTTTGGTATAGAAGGGGATATGATGACGGAAAATTATATAGAGGTCATGACTAATATTCTTCTTCCTGTCATTGAACGAGGCACTCTTTTAGCGGCTGAATACTCCAAGGCTTGTGGTAGAGATACACTTCTACCAGAAGACATGGAGTATGCATTGAAATACTGTGTTATGTACACTGTAGGTTCAACAATTGGACCCATGTTTCCCGAAATTTATGAAGATGAAGAAGATTCAGATGAAGAAATGGAAATTGTCTCAATTGAGGAATGCCCACCATTTGTTCGTTATTCTGGAGCAGATGAAACATTTATCCAGGTGAACGATGCATATGATCACTGGGATGAATGGGTTCCTCAAAATCCGACAGAAATCATGTTAAAAAATGCTATTAATAGTAATGACTACATGGGAACCTGATGGGTGGAATTTTGATGATTCGGGTGTAAAGCTACATGTATATAGTGACGACGATTCAGATAGTAGCTCAAGTGAGGGGATATCAGGAGATGATAATCTCTTTACAAATTGTAAAAATAATAAAAAAACTGGGTACAAAAAGATTAAGAAGGAAAATCTATTACCGGAGTGAATAATTTTCCTAACCTATAGTATATTACTCACGATGAAGGCGGCTATGCAAACTGTCACCCTTGTTACTCAGGAGCTCGAGACTCAATCTTTGAACGCGATTGTCGCTGGTTTCTCCTTCGCGGCCGCCATGTCTTGGATGGATGTTGTTAGGTTCATTATTAACCAGGTCATTAAGGTACCCAAGAACGGTGGTGCGCAGTACGGTCTTACCGCCGTGCTCACTACACTGTTGTCCATTGCGGTATACATGATGATCTCTACCGTCTCCAGTCGCGTATCCAAGCCTGCTCAACCAGTCTACGCTATTTCTCGCTAATCGGTTTTCCTTTCATTAGGAAAATAAGCATCATACCTATAAACAGAATGATACCAATATAAATATACACCTCTTGGTTATAAAGAATCTCTTTTTTGATTTGATTCTTTATTTTCTTCGTGCTTTCCTTTTTAGTAACTGTATCTATTGGAACTTTTGTTAAACCTTCAAGTTTGTCAGTTGAACATTTTATCTCGAATTTTAGAACATGATCAGTGTTTCCAACTTCATATGTCGTGAGAACACCATTATTCATGTACAAAAATTCAATTCCAAGATCTTTGATCATCTTTTGTGGTCCTGAGTGAAATCGGTGTACGAGGGGATCATCAGAACCGTTGAATGTTATACTTGTTGTACCATTAAGAAGGATATGACCGGTATAATGAGGAGTCCCAGTTTGACCACTATCCTGTGGTCTTCCCACATACACAGATTGATTAAGTTCATCGGATCCAGAAGATAACCTAAGAATTAAAGAATTTGGTGAAGGTGATTGAGGTGTAGGAATACGTGCAGACATAAGTCGTATCTCCTCGACATCATATATGGGATTTTCTAACGTAATGACGTAGTTATTAGATTTGGGATATACACTCGAATCACGCTGATTACTATCGATCGTGAGGTTATGTACCTTCATTAAAATAAGGGGATACTATTTTAATGAATGTTTTCAACAATATATACAATTGATTAACGATAAAGTGAATGTGAAAGTGGGTTATTTTCCAATTGTTTCGCTGCGATATCCAGACGCTTCGTGTTTGGATTCTCAATACCCTTGTATGAATTAAACTGATGGAATGGTTTGTTCTGATATTGTTGTGTCCAACCACCATTCGCGCCATTGACACGTCCATCTATGCGAGTAGTATCACTTCGTACTGATGTAAGAGCACCACCCTGCTTCAGGGCACTTTCACGAACATTCATACGACCAGCGTTACCGATGCGGTTAGGTTTACCACGACGATCTTCTGGGCGGAAACCATATTTCATAAGCTCTTCATTCGTTTTATTTGTAACCTTGTTCGCCACATTCGTGGTGTAAGCACCATGGAAGCTGTGAATACCTGGAGCGGGTTGATTGTTGTATTGATATTGTTCATCATTGCGATCCGCCTTGAATCGTGTGGGATCTTGTGACAATGTTTGACCTGACACCATGCGTTTCGCGCCATTAAATCCTAGACCATCATTACGTAAACCAGTCTCTGAACGATTCGTAGTTCTCTTGGTTCGTTCGTGTTCATTTCTGGGTACAACACCGGTCATCCCCTGGGCTCGACCAGCCACGGTAGGCAATCGAGAAGGTAGATATGCCGTCGTCTCAGGTTTATTGTGAGCAAGTTGACCAACCTTAGCTGATCGACCACCAGATTGGTCGGCGGCGGGGCCAGAACGGCCTGGTAAAGTGGTAAGTCTATATTCACCGACGTTGACTGGGTTGACCCTAAACATTTGTTGATACCCACCGGCGGCGGGTACACTAGAGTTCACACCCAAACCTGGACCAACAAGTTGTTTCTCTACTGGGGAAAGATTGTTCATGCGTCCATGATCAAACATACGGTTGCGCATGTTGAGAACCTCCTGTCCACTACTCCGTTGTTGTCGAGTTATATCAGCGAAACTTTCATTTTCTACTTTACTTGGACGTGTATACCGTGAACCATCATCAACTTCTTTTGAACTAGGTGCCATCGCACCCATACCATCATTATTCGTCACAATGGGTTTATTTTCTGGTTTATATTTTTCAGTTTTAGACAATGTCCTTCCGGCATATACAAGACCTGCCACAGCTAACAGTGAAATAGGATCAGCCATTCTTATTTCTTACTGACATTTTTATTAACGTACCTTTTCTGAAACAGTCCATTTTGGACATCGGCGCGGGTACTAGCAGGTTCATATTTAATGGTACGGAGGGGAACCTTACATTCCATATTGTTTAGGGGAAACAGGTTGCGTTCATGTGTTTTAACAATCGTTTTATTGAAACGGGTAGTTGATTGTGGTCGAAGTTGGTCACTCGTCTCAATGAATTCCGCTGGTGCACCTTTACCAGCCATGTAGGGTGCTGTACCGTACAACATTGTATTGGGACGCGACCCACTGTTCAAGTGACTGGGCTGAGGGTAAACAAAAACTTCATCAGTAGCTCGGACGGGAGGGAGAGCACCTTTGTTATCAACAATGAAAAGACCAGGTTGAAGCTGATATGCCATTTATTATTACATGAGAATATTAATCTAACTATACGTTCCTCCACCGCCCCTTACTCGACCCCCACCTCGGAGTCCCCTAACATCTCCATCACTTCCAATTCCTGCGAAAGCCTCGAGTTGAACCCCTCGTGCATCTGGATTACAGTAAAGCCCATTACTTTTACACATTGGAGCATTCTTTGGTCCATATAACCATTCTGCGAAAGCTGTTTGATCGCCTGGAATGTTGGTCACTGGATTACTGACAAACTGGCGCTCGAATGCGTTCTTTTTATGTACCGGGAGTGAAGACTTGGATCTACCCATATCAAATGTGAGTTGATCGCTGCTATACTTTTGGATCATTGGTTGAGCAGTTGCGTAATAACAGGCTTCAAGACGATTGGGTGCGTCTGTGTAATCTGTCATTAGCACATTACCAAGTGGATTCTCTTTTGTGGGTTTTTGACAAACTTCATATTTTTCTTTCTGGTCATATGGTTCCTTAATAAGTTTTGCTTTATACATGACGTATATAACCGATAGCATTGTGGCACCGAGAACAAGCATGCGAGGATCTCGACGAATCAAGAACAAAATACAAGAGGCATAAATGATAAATCGAGATGCCGCATTAATTCTCTCTTCTGGTGTCTGTTTACTTGTCGGCCAGAAGTCTAGAAAATTTTTATTTTTGACGAGTTGTTTAGGATCTTCGAACCAAACTTTCATTTAATATAGATGAGGTTTATTTTTTGGGGAGGTTGCCAAGCATTCCGGTCATACTTCCCATCATTTTCATGAGAGCATCCTGATTAATTTCACCACCGTCACCAGATTGCATCTTTGCGGCACATTCCTTAGCCATCGCCTCAATTGCGGTGAGAGTGTCTTCGGGAACAGACTGAATAGTTGTACCAAGGATGTAGAGTGTCTGGAGGTACTGCCAAATCGCATCCTTTGTACCTTCACCCATACGCTTCCAAAGATTCGCAATATTGAGTTCTGAGAGAAATTCAATATCACTCGAGTGTACGAGAATAAATATTTCATCTTTAGAAGAAATGGTTTCAGCGTAAGGGGATACACTCTTCATGAAACTGTCGACGAGAAGTCGGGGGTTTGTACTTTTAACAAGATCGAACGATGTCAACATTTTCTTGATACTTTTTTCCTCTGGAAAAGTCTTGTGCAATTCCACAAGAAATTGACCCATCATGTCGTTAAACGCAGTAACGGACGCCATTTTCTTAATAGTATGGTGTAATCTTTAAGTTAGAAAGGATCGTCAGAAATAATCTCTTTTTGACCAATACCATTAACTACAATAAAATACACAAGAATTGCGACAAGTACAGCTGGTTTAGTATACTGATTAATTTCTAATTTACCTTCATTGTTTAAATATGCTTTAGCATGAATGTACCCAGCAGTTATCATACCAGCAATAAGGCCAGCGTAAACTGGGTCACGTAAATACTCGGAGAGTTCCATTTAATTATAACCAACTTTTTTTGTGCGGTAGTCTGGTGCATCACCAAAAAGTACATCATCCTCCTGCTGATGTTCTTGTTCTAATCCAGACTCTGGTATTGGTTCCTCACCCATGTCGGGACTCTGAACCCCTGGTACAGTTTTAAACTCATTCGATTCCATTGTAGGTATCTCTTCCTGTTGTTCTTCTGGTGACATCATCGATTCGGGTTCAAGTTCGGGGATGGGTTCAGGTATGGGTTCATCCCCCCCTTCGAAGATGTCTGGGTCTTCACTATCTTCAACGTCACCATCTAAATCTATATCCCTCGAATCTTGTGACATGTACGTTTGTAAGATCTGTTGAATAGGGATCAATTCTTTTATAGAATTCTCAATACCTGTACAGAAACGAGTTGTCAGCTTTACGTCACGGTGATAAATACTCTGATCTTCATGGAATATGTATGGATCTCTATAGAGATCTTTCGCGATGTTATTGTAGCAAGTCTGAATAAAAACTTCATTAGTTGGCAATTTTAAAGAAATCTTTTTGTTATCCGCCTTGAGACGAACCGCCGAAAGAATCTTTGTACATGCGACGAATACAGCAGCTAAGAGATCGCTAAACCAAGCGCATGTATTAGCAATACTGTCCGCATGTTGTTTAGACATGGCATTAGACCAATTTGGGACTTCCTTGAGAAGCTTTTGAAACATTACAAGAACCTTCCGTCCGTTAGAAAGTTTGTTTGCCTCATCATATATATCGTTAAAAACGTCAATCATAGGTGGACACATTATGAGACATAATTGCCCCATGTATTCGCGCTTCGCTTCTGTCAAAATGCTTAAATTATCCATTTATGATTAAGTAGGTTTTTAAATTTAATATTTACTACGCACCATTCCCCCTGTATTTGTTAGCCATCTTCTTCAAGTTCATTAGATTAGGGAATTCTATATCTTCATTTTCAACTTCACGTTCCCTTTTCTTTTTGGAAATATTCCATGAAACGTAAATATCGTAATCAGCAACAAGTTGTACAATAAATCCACCAAGCTCAAATTGACGTGTGAGGTAGCGCGCAGCCGCATTTCTGTCAAACACTGGGTATCCTATTAATATCACAGGTACAGTTAAAAAAACTTGTTTATGACCAAGTTCTACACATTGTTTAATTTTAGACGAAAATTGATCATATATTTTAGTGTAAATCTCTTTCTTTATTCTTTTCTTTTTCTCATCAATTTCTATAATATCATTGATGTTGATCATTACAATTAACTCAACTTATTTTTTATCAAATCTAACTCACTGATATTTGGGACCGCACCTTCCTTAACGAGTTTATAATCCACAAATTCTTTGCCTGCTGACCCTTTTGTGTATACCTTAATATCACTATTCGATTGGTCGTCAAGTGGTTGCGAACGAAGAGATATTATTTTAGTTTTGTTACCTGTAACCTCGAATGTTGCCACGACAACAAATCCGAATGCGAACCCACCGTTACGAACGACAGTGAAGGTACACTCATAGAGACTACTCTGGGGACTCTTGTATACTTTGATAGATTGTGTTTCAATGATGTATGTAGAAAATTTAAGTCGTTTATACAATTCTTTATTCGTTCCGATCACGAATTTTTCCATCATATCGTTATCAACATTTCCTTCTACTAGAGAAAATCCAGATAAGTCTGGTCTGGGATCATTTAGTTTAACATAATTTACGGGCTTCTTGTATCCTGAGAAGCCGAACGTTTCCGTGAAATTTTCACGTTTCACCATACAAAGGATAACCAGAACAACCAAAATCGCGATGGCAATTTTAAGTAAATGCATCTTTACTATAATGCGTTAATTTTTTTTTACAAAATACCCTATAGATAGTAGATGTCGCTGCTGATATACAGCCCAAGATGTAAACACTCGATGGATCTTGTCCAGTATATTAATGATCATTCGCAATTAAAACAGATAGTACATTACCATAATGTAAATACACAGGGTATACCTAATCAGTATAAGACGAAACTTAAACGAGTACCAACGATGCTCACTAAGAACGGTAAGATTCTAGTTGGAAACGAAATAAAAAATTGGCTTGACTCACTGTTACCTAAAAAGGATATCGACCATGCTGGGTTTGGTGGTGATATATGTTCAATGACCCCTTTAGAAGGAAGCGGTAGAGATTCAAGTATGTTTTATTTGGATAATTATGGTCAATCACTTCAACCGGCAATGACCAAAGAACTTGAAGAGAAGATTGGTCGTGATGTATCAAAAGGTGAAGCGTATACAGATTTAAAGATGTAATCCGTCCTTTTAATAGCCATGAAACTTGTTTCTATACAAGCATCTGCCTTTAAGTCCACATTTGAAGTCCTCAAGGATATACTTAATGATGTGAATATATATTTTAGACCACAGGGTATGTATATAGTTACATTGGACACAGCTCGTACATCCCTTATTGATATGCACTTAGCCGCGGATAACTTTGAAGAGTATCAATGTGACCAGGAAGAGATTATAGCTGGTATAAATATTTCAAATACATTCAAACTTTTAAAGACTATCACAAATAATGATGTTATCAAACTTGAAATTAATTCGAAAGAATATATGGATATCGAGATTACGAGTGATGCAAAAAAAACGAGTACTAAATTTCAACTGAAACTTCTCGATATTAATGAAAATCGAATTGAAGTACCTAATGTAATGATGTCAACAATTACCACGTTACCTTCTGCAGATTTCCAAAGACTCTGTCGTGACATGTCAAACCTTGGATCCGAAATTGAAATTAAACGAGAAGGTACTCTCCTCCATCTATCATGTAATGGAGACTTCGCAAATCAAGAAACCTCTATTGAGTGTCCAGAAACAAGTCCAAGTATCACAGGTTTATATAGTTTGAAATATTTGAATATCTTTACAAAGGCGACGAGTATGTGTGCGTCTGTGCAAATTATACAAGAAACGGGAAATAGATTTTTAATTCTTAAATACAATGTAGCTAATTTAGGTGAACTTAAATTTTACTTGGCAACTAAGGTATCTGAAGATCAGTTGTAAATCCAGTAACAGTTGATATAGTTTTTTTAATACCAATACCGTTAATCATTATGATTTTCGGGAATCTTTCTTTTAAACACTCATGATCGTAATATAAAAAATCTTCTATTGGTACCTTTTGTTTATGAAAATCATTTCCTGGACCACTGTATCTTTTCACCCTTTCAGTAATGTTTTGTAATGGTTTATCATCATGATCAACTATCCACGCACTACTCAATGGGATATTAAACTTCATTGATTTATTCTCCTCCGCAACTGGTTTGAAGTTTATATCATTGGAAATAGCTGTATATACCCGACCATTGAAATAATATTTGATTCGTAAAATGATGTTCTCAACATTTTGGGGTATAGAAGTGTGTCTGAAATGACCATTCGTAACATCACAATAATAGTACTCTAATATACCATCCCAGTCTTTATTTTCTCGTGCCCAAAATTCATCTTCTATTAAATATTTCATATCATAATTAATTTTATATTCCATTTCTTCTGATATGACATAATAGTCTGGAGGTGTCGTGAATTTCTTATAATAGTAATGAAGACTACTTAAAAGTTTGAAGATCATGTTTATATAAAGAATGGAAGGTAATTTTTTAAGTAGATATAATAATCGAATAGATGAATGGTCCAAACTTATAAAGGATGATCCTACAAATAGAAGGAAATATGAATCTCAAATGTCTGATTATATGATAAAATGTATGCCATTCATTGAACGACATTTATCTGAGACCAGTGATAAAACACATACCGATAATGTTTTCAATGTTATAGAAACAGTTGGTCTTGCTAGAAAAGATATATTTACAGATTACTTAGTTGAAGTCGAGAAAAAAAATATAGCGAGACCAATTGAAAGGGTTATTGAAAGTTGTAAAACATGTGAATATAGTAATATAATCCTTGATCAAACTGCTAGTGACCTAATATGTGATGGGTGTGGTATAATTGTAGCTGCTCATATAAACGAAGAACTTACATATCGAGAAGAACAAGAAACATCTGAGAAAATTGTGAATTATTCATATAAACGAGAAAATCATTTTAATGAATGGTTATCACAATTTCAGGCACAAGAAACAACTACAATACCAGTTGAAGTAATGGAACAACTTCGTTCAGAACTCAAGAAGATGAAAATCAAAAATTTAGAAGATATAACACATGCGAAAATTAGAGGTCTTTTAAAAAAATTGAGATTGAATAAATATTATGAACATGTACCGTATATCACAAATATACTAAACGGTATTAAACCACCAAATATGCCAGCTGAACTGGAAGAGTGTCTAAGAATCATGTTCAAAGATATACAGCGACCATTCGATGACAATTGTCCAACCGAAAGGAAAAACTTTTTAAGTTACTCATATGTACTATACAAATTTTGTGAACTTTTAGGTGAAGACATTTATCTACAGTATTTTCCATTACTTAAATCTAAAGAAAAATTATATCAACAAGATGTAATTTGGAAAAAGATTTGTAAAGATCTTAAATGGGAATTTATACCAACTATATAAAAATACTTGTTTATATTAAATGACCGTCATATTCATGATAAGCACAAATGGAAATCTCAGTCGTCATGGGTATGTAGATTTAAAAGATAAAACGAAACTTGCTAGACATCGAGCACTCATGCGTATTATTCGTTCAGGTCAATCACCCATGA
>Ga0302138_10000537_pt1 | contig 19891 bp, 5 predicted proteins | sample CBN3_321_MG_FD_203110 | JGI IMG/M metagenome (GOLD analysis project Ga0302138, IMG submission 203110) | Marine microbial communities from Western Arctic Ocean, Canada - CBN3_surface | ecosystem: Environmental > Aquatic > Marine > Oceanic | place: Canada: Western Arctic Ocean | collected 2017-09-15 | reverse complement strand
AAAACGGATAATATGTTATTAGATAAATATAATATAAATGAGGAAATAAATGATTGTATAAATAGATTATATAATTTTTTGACTAATATAATTGAAGAACATAAATATACAAAAAAAAACATATTATTAGTAACTCATATGAGTATAGTAAATGTTATACTTGGTTTAATGGAAAATAATATAAATATAGAGACATTTGATATGGATAAACCATATCCTATGGGATTAATTACAGAATTAAATATTTTAAATAAAAATAATATATAAATATTATATAATGGAAGCAATTATTAAATATAAATTTATTTATAAAAATAAAATAAATGAAATTAAAACAATAAAAAGGGAAGTTAATCATAGTGCTATAGAAGGTATTAGTTTAAAAGATTATTTAATAAATGAAAATATATTTAATGATTTAGATATGTCACCAGATTTAATAGAAATAACAGATAAAAATAATGAAGATGTTTTAGATAGTGTTTTTAATGAATCATTACACGATAGATTTGATTACGACGATGATAAGCAAACGGTAATTATAAATATAATAGAAAAAAAAGTAGAAGAACCTGAACCAATACCTGAACCAATGCCTGAACCAATGCCCGAACTAGAACCTGAACTAGAACCTGAACCAATGCCTGAACCGAGCGAGGTTAAAGATTATGATAAATTAAAGAAAATTCCATATTATATATTGAATGATAAAAATAAATTTTTTAATTGGATTTATCCAACATATGAGGAAACAACATATAAATATATAGAAAATACAGAGAAATTAAAAGATATAGCATTTAATGAAAAACAAGGTCAATTATTTACAAAACAATTTTTAGTAGATTCACCATATAGGGGGATACTATTATATCATGGACTGGGGACAGGTAAAACGTGTGCTGGTTTAATAACAAGTGAGAATTTAATAGAAAAGAAACATGTATTAATATTGACACCCGCGTCATTAAGACAAACATGGATAGATGAGTTAAAATTTTGTGGAGATCCAATTTACAAAAATGAAACGGAACTTATATATAAAAACTATACATTTATTAATTATAATAGTACTGATATAAAAAAGATATATTCAGATATAAAAAATAAAATATATTTGGATTCAAAAGTAAGTTTTAAAAAATCAGAAGGTGAGATATTGGAAGGTCGTGTAATAGAAATAACTAAGGGTGTATTTAAAAAAAATAAATATAATCCAACACATATAAAAATAATAGATAATAAAAATGAGATTCAAGAATATAGTATTATAGAAGCGGAAGTAAAAATGTTAGATAATACGAATCCATTTGATAATAAAATAATAATATTTGACGAGGTTCATAATTTTATTGTAACAATAGCAAATATATATAAAAAAATGCAAGGTCCAACAGAGATACAACAAATGAAAAAAAATATATATGACGATTTAAGAAATGCAATAAATTGTAAAATAATATTATTAAGTGGTACACCAATAGTAAATAATGTATATGAAATATCATTTTTAGCAAATATATTAAATGGAAATAATATGATATACAAATATGAATATATAATTACAGAAAATGTAAATAAACTGAATCTATCAAAAATGGAAGAAGAATTGAAAAAACAGATAAATTTTATAAATTATGTAAATATAGAATTAAATCATACACAATTATCTTTAAATTTTATGATAAATCCAGATTATTTTGTAAATAAAAATCAATATGAAATTGAAAAAGAAGAGGCTGATGAAGATTCTGAAATAAATAATATAAAGAAAAAATTAAATAAATTAAAAAAAGAAATAGAAATTATATTACCTAAAAAATCTATTTTTAAATCATTAAGAAAATTACATTTAGATGCAAGAGTAATGCCAAACAACAGTGAAATGTTTGAAAAATTATTTTTAGAGAAAGAATATAATCCAGAATATAGAACATATATTTATAAATCAATAAAAAATATTAATTCTATAAAATCATTACTTGCGGGTAAAATATCGTATTTACGTGGTGATTTACCTACAAAAACAATAGTAAATACAATAAATGTTCCAATGGGTAAATTACAGGAATCGCAATATATAATAGCGCGTCGTATAGAAATTATATCATCTCGTAGAAAAAAACAAAATGACGATGAGAATTTGGCAAATTTAAGATCAAAAAGTAGACAAATATGTAATATTTTTATACCATCAATTCATAAAACAGAGGATTTAAGTGAAAATGAGGATTCATTTGAGGAAGAAGACGTAGAAGAAGAAGAGGAAGAAGGTGAACAAGATGATAAAATAGGACGAAAAAGTAAAAAAGAAAAAAAAATAGATCCACGTAATAAAAATGTAAATAGTTTTATAGAAGAAAAGATTCATACTATAGGAGATAAAAAGGGTAATATAAATGATATAATATTAGAAAATATAAAAGAATATTCATGTAAATGTGAACATATGATAAGAGTAATATTAGAAAGTACTAAAAAAAATAAGACTTATAAAAATCATTTTTATCCTATGGGTAAAGTTTTGATTTATTCTGATTTTAGGGAATTATATAGTGGTGGTGTATCTTTTATAGCAAAATTATTAGAAATAGCGGATTTTGGATATATGAATTTTAATACAATATTGGATAATTTTATAACTACATTAGAAGCAGAAGAAAAACTCATATATGAGGGGGCAAACTGGGGTGGAAATGAAATTAAACCAGAATTTATAGATTTTCAGAATAAATTATTAGATTTCTTAAAAACTTTTAATGAGCAATTATATCATAATAAAACATTTTACTTATGGCATACGTCTGATACACAACACATGAAAATAAATTATTTAGCCAAATTTGTTTATAATAATATAGAAAATCTTAATGGTAACTTATTAAGAGTTATGTTTATTACAAAAAGTGGTTCTGAGGGAATTTCATTTAAGGCAATTAGACAGGTACATATATTAGAACCTTTTTGGCAACAAACACGTGAAACGCAAGTAATCGGACGTGCGGTGCGTTATAAATCACATGACGATTTACCAGAAAAGGAGAAAAATGTATATATATATAAATATTTAGCGTCATTTGCAAATAAAACTGGACCGATAGATAAAGATTTATCTGGGGATAATAATTTAACAACTGATGAATATATAACAGATGTATCTGAGAAAAAACAATCAATAATAAATACATTTTATGAATTAATGAAACAGGTAGCATTAGATTGTCCATACAATAATGAAACAATGACATGTTTTTCATATAATAATATAGATTATTGGGAAAATGTGAATTCAAAACCAATTATTTTTAATGATGGTATATCAGCGTATAATGTAGATGTATTGAGGAAAGAAGCTTATTTGGTAAAAAAAAACAATCAATCATTTATTGTATATAATAATAATTTATATGATTATGAAAAATATAATTTACATAATACATTAATAAAAATAGGTGAAATTAATAAGTTAGGTGAGGAATTAAAATTTAAAATAACACGTGATTATTCAGCTCGTGAAACTTGTTTCATTGAATCCGAAATAAATACAGGTTTGAATAGGACATATATGAATGAACTTGATTATTATACCGGAAATAAAAATATAAATGATAATGATACGCTATCGTTTATTATTTTCGATAAAATGAAAGGAGGAAGTGAATTTTCAGATGATGAGGATAATGAATCTAATTATGATAGCACAGACTATGATTTCAGTGATTCCGAAGAAAGTATTGAAGATATTTTTGAAGAAGATGAAGAATTGGAAATAAAGAATGAAATAAATATAAATGAAACTAATTATAAAACAGGGGATTTTATATGCTTAGAGGATAGATTAACAAATGATAAAATATTAATAGGAGTTATTTTAAAAATAACAAATAGATATATTGATATAAGTGACACACGAATTCCTATTTTAAAACATAAGGATAATGATAAATTAATTTTGTTATATAAGATAATAGAAAAGAAAGCATTTATTAATAATTTAGGAATTGAAATGTTAAATATATATGTAAATTTTGATAACATATATAAAATATATGAAAAATATATTAAAAATCCACATATAAATAAATTAGTAAATAATATTTATTCAAAATTAAAACAATATCCAGCTCCACCACAATCAGATGATACCGAAATTGAATCTTCTGAATTTATAGAAAATTTAATTCCGGAATTAGATGATTTTATATTAGAAAAATTAACAGATATTTCATTACATTTATCAGATTTAAATAATTTATCCGATATAAGTGGTGTAAGTAGTTTAGTAAATAGCTATATGAATTCATCAAAAATACAAGACCGTTATTATAAAATAATTATAGAAAAATATAAGAATTTAATAGATGCATATTTTTCATTATACAACTATTACATTATAGAGAAAAATACTCCAGATATACGTTTTAAAGATAAAGATGTAATTGAAAATAATAAATTAATAAAAACTAAAAATTTTATAAAAATATATAAATCACGTAAAACAATAACATTATTTACCGAATTAATAGAAGTTTTATTTTATACAGAATGTTCTCTAATAAATAATAAAGAAGACGATGAAGAAGAAGTAATATCAGTTAATACAAGTTCAATATATAAGAAATTATATAATAAATTGAAAAAAGACATATCAACAAAAATTTTACTCAATGGAACAAAATATAATTCATTTATATCTAATATAGGAAATAAAGAACTAAGTATTGATGAAGAAGACAGTATTGGCGAGTTAAGTCTTAGTGAAACAGACAGTGAGGAATCATCTGAGGATTATAATCATATGTGTGATAATATAGAAAATAAAATAGAAAAATATAAGAGTTCTAAAAACGAAGAACAATTATTAAAAATTAATATAATTGAAATAATATGGTGTTTGCAAGAGTATATAAAAGTAAGAAATTATGATACACAAGAAGTAGAAATAAAATTATTTGAGGATTCTATAATCAAGGCATATTTTAAAGAAAAAGGTAAAATTTTTACAAAAGAATTAGAAAACACTAAAATAAATGATACAACCGAAGATAAGGAAGGTGAAATAAAAAAAACAAAGAAAGATAAAAAAAAGAAAGATAAAAAAAAGAAAACAGAAGCAGTTGATACAAAAGAAGAAGTTGATAAAGAAGAGGAAGTTGAAATAAATAAAGAAGAGGAAGTTGATACAAAAGAAGAGGAAGTTGATACAAAAGAAGAAGTTGAAATAAATAAAGAAGAGGAAGTTGATACAAAAGAAGAAGTTGATACAAAAGAAGCAGTTGATACAAAAGAAGAAGTTGATACAAAAGAAGCAGTTGATACAAAAGAAGAAGTTGAAGAAGTTGATACAAAAAAAAATCAATCTGAATAAATTATAAATAGATATCTAAAATTTGTTTTTTTGATAAATTAAATATATTAAATAAATTTTTTTCATTAATAGATTTAAAAATAGAAATATCATTATTTTTATATCTTAATTTGAGTCTATAGACGTTTTTACTATTTTCATATTCTATAAAGATAGTAAAATGACTATTCAACATAAGAATCATAAATGGGAAAAAATAAGGGTCCTTATGAGTATGTTCTAAAAATACTAAAAGTTCTTTAAGATTAACTATTTTTACATAATCTAATTCTATTTTATAATCATTATATTCATTAAATAACATACATAATTTAATGAATGTGGAAATATTTAAATTTTTAATAGTATTATAATAAGAATTATCTATTTTTTTTATATTTAATATTTTACTATTAAATAATTTATTTGAAACTAATTCATATATAAAATTCTCATTAGTATTGTTTAAATATTTATCCATATTAGAATAATGAAAATGTAATATAAATTTTGTTTTAATATTTAAATCTTTATTTACTTTCAAAATATATAAATACTTAAATTTATGTAATTTTTTAAAAATAAAATAAATTATATCATCCGATAATCTATTTATCATACATATCTATATTTATCTATATTTATATTATTTATATATATAGTTATATATATATAGTTATATATTATTTATTATGAATCATCAGTATTTGTACTACTGTTAGAACTATTACCATTAATAATAGAACTATTATCTTCACTTATAGAACTGTCCATTTTTTCTTTTATAACATCGGATAAATCTTCTTCTTCTGAATCATCTTCTTCTGAATCATCCTCGATGTGTTCTTTTTTATCTCCGGATTTGTATATTTTCAAATCATTTCCGTAGCGTTCTTTATCTTTTTCTGCTAATCTATTATATTTTTTTTTATCCTTATCCTTCAAATCTCCCCATAACTTACCCAATCGTTTAGATAATTGACCTAATGTATCTTTGGGAAACTTGGCTTTTAATTTGGGTCGGACTTCTTCTTGAAAAAACATATATGAGGATTTATTTCTTTTTGGTGCATTTTTATCTTTTATTTTTTTTGTAGATTTTGTATTAGGTTTTAATAAATATTTATCGGCAAACATTTCTATTTTATCAGATTTATTTAAATCATTACATATGTTTTTAATTAAATCTAATGAAGTTAAATAAATAGTTTTATCAAAATTCTCGTAAAGTTTTTTAAATTGGTCTTTCATTATATTCTAATAAATATTTAATTATACTAATTTAGACGAAAAAGATTGAGTATTAATTAAATTTATTTTTTATAATATATATATATATATATAAATATAAATGACTGAAACATTTGTGTCTGCAGAAGTTGAAAAAAATAAAGAGGAAAATAAAGCAAGGGGGCCTATTCGTTTATATGCAACAACAACGCTGGTATTATGGAAAAGTATTTGCGATGATTTAAAAAAATCAGAGGATATGGAAGTTGCCAATAAGGAACGTTTGGAGTTAGAGGAAGAGACCACAAAAGATAAATTGGAAGCAGGTATATCATTATCAATTGATATTGATACAGAAAATGAAAGAATAGCAAATGAACGAAAACTACTTATTAAAAAAGTAGGTGATATACCAACATATAAAACTCTTTATAAAAAATATGATGATACTATGGAAAATTTTCAAGAAAATATTAAATCTATAAAAACAGAATTAACCGAATTATATGATACATGTGACAGTAAAATAAAAGCTATTACTACTGAAAATGAAAATAATACGAAAAAAAAAGCAGAATTAAAAGCTTTAATAGATTTAAATTTGAAAGAAGGTAAAGAACTTTTTGAAAAAGGGACGAAATTAAATGTAAGGAAAAATGACGCAATAAAAGCATTTTTAACTCACCCAACAGTAGATGAAACTGATGAAACTGGTGAAACTGATGAAACAAAAACACCTAATTATAAAAAAATACTAGAAATCATAGCTACTAAAAAAACTGAACTAGACACGTTAAAAACTGAATTAAAAAATTTTAACAAAGATCTGGAAGAAAAAACAACAAACCTAGAAGGAATAAAAAAACAACAAGCAGAAATAATAGTACAACCTATTGTTACAGGCATATACAACACATTAGCACAAAATATAAAAGAATTGTGGGTGGAAATAAAAACACTACAAGAGCAAATTAGAAAAAACGAGAATAAAGTTGCTGACACAAATACAAAATTAGGAAAAATGAATAAAGACTTAAAAGAATTAGATAAATTAATAACACAAATAAAAGAAATAAGAACAAAATTAAAAGATTTAGGAAAACCAAATCCAACAAATTCTAATACTAATTATTTTAAAACCTCCGAGCCATATGGCGACGAAATAATCGCCAAATATATAAGCGGCAAAGTTGTAAGTGATAATTTTGATACGAGTCCTGGAGGCAAATTAGAAAAATTAATAAATAAATATAACAAAATCACTACAGAAGACAGTTCAACTGGAAATATAGACGACACAAATAAAAAAAAATATGAAGAAATTAGAAATAAAAAAAACGATTATAAACCAGAAGTGTTTGATAAAATTAAAGAAGAAATGGATAAAGATATATATTATATTTATGAAAAACCAGATTTATTTGATGAAAAAAGAACTACTACTATTGTAGGCAATACTAAGTCTGGTGAAACAATACAAATAACCCGCTCGAAACCAGAAGAAGGAGCAGCAGCACCAGTTCCACCAGCAGCAACAGCAGCAGCAGCAGCAGGAGGAGCAGCAGGAGAAGAAGCAGCACCAGCACCAGCAGCAGGAGGAGCAGCAGGAGGAGCAGCAGCAGAAGCAGCAGAAGCAGCAGCAGCACCAAAAGAAACAGAATACACATTAGAAAGTTTAATAATAGAAGTAGATACACAAATTGATTTACTAGAAAAAGGAACAGATGGGAAATATCCTGAGTATAATTTTAAATCAAATAAAGATGCAACAAATGAATATACTGAATATTTAACGTATTTAAAAAAAATTAGAAGAGATGAACCGATGGATCCTTATAAAATAGAAGATGATTTTAATAAAGATGGGGAATATAAAAAAGATAACTATTTAAGATTACCAGATTCTAAACAAAAGTTCTATGAAGAATTCAGTAAAAATATAAAAACTCCTTCTAATAATACCGAAGAAAATAATAATTATAAAGCATTAATGAAAACTATAAAAAAAATAGAAACAAAAATAGTGTTTTCATTAAACGACTTTCCCAAATCAAATTGGGTGGATACATTAATGGAAAACACTACTGAAACAACTGATAAAGAATATTTTAAAAATAAAACAACAAAATTAAAAGAATTATTTAATAATATTTTAAATAATATAAAGTATATATTTACGACCCGTTTTATATTAGTTAAATTAAGTTATTTTGAGATAAAAAAAACTAAGGAGGTTCTTCAATGGAAAATAGATGATAAAAATGATAATAATACGGGAAAAGCAAATTTATCAGAATCTATTAAACAACGAATTAGAATCATTGCAAATATAAATAATAAATTGTATAAAAAATATAGTGATAATATAAATATATATATATATATATATACAGTTCAAATTAAATATTTAATATCAAAAACAATTTGTTATAACAATATAAGCACAAACGAGGATACATTTATTAAAAATAGTATGAAAACACTTCTTAACTTTTTGGATAATGGCAACCTTAAAGAAGTTATTAACAAACTAACAGACAATGAGTTTATTAAACTAATACAAAGATATTTTAAAGACCACCATTTTAACTATGACTTATATGATGATGACAATGTTCTAAAAGCACTTAAACCAATTTTGATTGACTCAATCAAAAAAAATGAACTACCATTAAATAATAAATTTGATAAAGCAATGGAAACGCTTATGGGCTTCCTAGGTAAATTTAGTAGTGGAGAATATAACACAATAAAATCAACAGAAACCGAGATAAATAATATAATACATAAAATGCGGGAAGCACGAGAAGAACTAACAAGTAAACGAATTAATTTTAAGCATATTAAAAATATATTTAAAGAAACAGTCGTGCAAAAAGACGAAGAAGAACCCGCCAAAGAAGAACCCGCCAAAGAAGAACCCGCCAAAGAAACAGACGAAGAAAAAGCCGCCAAAGAAAAAGCCGCCGAAGAAGAAGCCGACATAAAAGTCAGGATAGAACAAATAATAACTAAATTAGAAGAACACAACAAAAACCTAGACACAAGTGAAGGTGACCTAAATAACTTATGGAAAGCGTACCAAGCACATGTTGACAACACAATTGATGACACTTACCCACATTCAGACCAAACTGAACAATTAAATGACGCAATAAAAAAATTAAAGGACGCAATAACAAAACTATTTGAAACTCTACAAGCCAAAAAAACTACACAAATTGAAGACGCAAATGAGGAATTAAAAAATATTATATTGATTGTGGATATGCGTGAAAAATTTACTGAAAAAAAACACACAAAAATGGTTAATGATGCATACGAACAACTTCCTAAGCTTCAAACCATCGTACGAGAAGAGTTGAAAAAGAGAGAGAAAATGATTGAAGAAATTCTAAAGAATATGGGATTATGTGATAATAGTATAGGAGAAAAAAACCAACTAAAACTAGAAAAAGAAAAAGAAAAAAAACTAGAACTAGAAAAAGCAAAATATGGAATTGACAAATCAGAAGATGACAGTTTACAAGCCATTCTCGAAACAGGTAAAGAAGAATTAACCACCACTGTAAATGAAACTGGCTTTAGCCAACAAATGGTAACTGAATGTAGAATATCATTAGCAACGATTGAAAAATATAAAAAAGCAAAAACTGAGGTGGAAACGGCGTTGAAAAATGCGGATGAAGCGGTGAAAAATGCGGATGAAGCGGTGGGTGCGGAGGCTGAGGCGGTGGAAGAGTTGGCTGATAAGGTGAAAACGGCGGTGAAAACGGCGGTGGAAGAGGTGGAAGAGGTGGTGAAGAAGGTGAAAACTGACACAGAATGGTCAAAATTAGAAACAGTTGTTAATGACGCTATTGAAATAATGAAAAATGAAGAAGAAAGGCTTGATGAAGAAGTTACAAATCTTACAAAAGCGGTTGAAAATCTTGAAAATCTTGAAAAAAAGGTGGCTGAGGAAGCAGCAAGATTGGCCGCAGAGGCAAAGCGTAAAGAAGAGGAGGTGGTGAAAAATGCGGCGGCAGCAGAACAGAAAGAGTTAGAACACAATAAAGACGCCGTTGAAAAAAAGATACAGGAAAAAAAAGAAGCATATGAAGGTATTATTGAGAATTTAACTAAAACTTTAAATCAGTTGAAAGATAAAGTGGATGCAATAACAGATGCGAATAATGATGATAATAATGCTAGGATTAGCGAGTTCGAGGCACTTAAAACTAGTTTACAAACTACAGAGGACGCAAGGCAGGTGGTACTGAAAGAAATTTTAAAGAGAACAATTTCACAAGAAACTAGAAATGAATTGACCGCTTTGGAAGCAACGGTTAATACATTAAAAACAGAAGTAGGTGATCTAGTTAAGGGAAAACAATATGAAAAACCAATGAAAGAGATATTGGATACAATCAACAGTGAAGTTTTAGATTCTGACCTCGGAAACAATCAAGGGGAGGAGGAGAAAAAGGAGGAGAAAAAGGAGGAGGCGAAGGAGAAGGAGGAGGAGACGAAGAAGGCCGCCCCTGCTAAGAAAGAGGAGACCAAGAAGGCTGCCCCTGCTAAGAAGGAGGAGACGAAGAAGGCCGCCCCTGCTAAGAAGGAGGAGACCAAGAAGGCTGCCCCTGCTAAGAAGGAGGAGACGAAGAAGGCCGCCCCTGCTAAGAAGGAGGAGACCAAGAAGGCCGCCCCTGCTAAGAAAGAGGAGACGAAGAAGGCCGCCCCTGCTAAGACGGCAGCAGATGCTAAGACGGCAGCAGATGCTAAGACGGCGGAGGAGAAGGCGGTAGCAGATGCTGGGGCGGGGGAGAAGGCGGTAGCAGATGCTAAGGAGAACGCTGGCGATTTTAAAAAACTTGATACAGAAGTAGTTGAATTAATAGAAGAATTTAATAAAGTACCAGAAGGGATACAAAACTCACATGTAACTGGTTCAATATCACTCTCATCCCGATTAATTGGTGGGGCACAAGAAGAAGAAAAAGCTAAATATTCATTATTTATAAAAATAGCATATCTTTTATTCAGAATAATTAATAGTTTTATTTTAAATTATTTAGAAGAAAACCCCGGTGAGGTGAATTCCCTTTTAATTGAAAATAATAAAAAGTTATTAAAAGACTTATATAACAAGTTTAATATTCAAAATATAAAAGCGAACAGTATAAATGAATATTATAATAAATTTACAGAAATTTTGACAGAATTTCAAAATAGAGATTTCGAAACTATAAAAAAAGTGGTAGAAGAAATAAAAACAATAGAACAACAAATTCTTAGTGGAGGGAAGCTCAATAAACCTCTCGAAGGAAATGTAAAAACAATAATCAAATTAAGAAGAACAGAAGACGAAGGAGATATTCAAATAAAAATTGGTGAATACGAAAAAACAACAGAAGAAAAAAAAATTGATAATTCTAATTATTCATTTACATTGGGCGCGCAGGAATCCATAGAAATTGGCACAAATATGCGCCATAGATATTTGAAATATAAAAATGATGATAATGCAATTCTAATTAGTGGTTATATTTTTTCTGATATAGAGGGGGGAGGGGAGGAAGGTAAAGGTTGGAATGAAATAAAGTATAAACAATTTAGTGAATGGTTGTTGGCAGAAAGAAATCCTTCAAATTTAATAATAACACTAGGTCTTACTGGTAGTGGAAAAAGTCACCTTGCTGATAAAGCTAAATTAATAATAAAAGAAAAAGGTTTTTCAAGTTATGAATTTAATTTTAATGAAGAAGGAGGAAAATGGTCATTCCTTAATAGTATTGAAGATAGACAAACATATTCTACTTATTTAAATCCACAAAGTTCTCGATCACATTTATTACAAATAAATGATTCTGGAACTGTTGTAGATTTAGCTGGAGCAGAAGATTCATTTACATTTAAAAACTATATAAGTAAAATCGACGTACATCTATCTACTCTTGAAACACAAGAAAAAGCTAAAACAGAAAAAGAAAAGCTCTATGTTAAATATTATTTACAAGGGCATTCTGGGTTATTAATTAGAGAAGCATTTAATAGATTCGAACAAATAAAAAATTATTGGGAAAAAGATGAAGAAAATATAGCTTTTTTTAAAAAATTTGTTGAAACTTTAGAGAAATATGAAGAAATGTTTATACTATCTATCAAAGAAATAACACAAGAAATAACACAAGAAACAAAACAAGAAACGGTTTTAGGGTATATAGATTTAACAGAAATAAGTAAATTTAATTTTGAAAAATTTGAAGAATACATGGAAATTGAAGGATTAAAAGAAATTGAAAACGTAGAATCAATTAATTTAAAAAAAGAAATAAACGATATTGTAAAAAAAATTAACAAAAAAACAGGACAAATGACTAATGAATGGTGGAAAGAAGGCCCTACAATTTTTGATTTTAATAAAGGTATTGAATATCCAATTATTACAAGCACAGACATAGAAGAAATGCAAAAAAATTTAACATGGTTTGATCCTTATGTTCCAACAACGCCATATCATAATCAACTTTTTATGTATTTTTATTTAAGAAAATTATATAAAAAAGATATTGATATGACATATCAAACCTCTGGGGATTGGAATGCCGCAAGAACTTTCCTTAAAGATATAAAAGACGAACCTAAGTATTTAGAAGAAATATTAAAAGGAATTGATGTCGAAAAACCTACAACAATATTTGATATATTAAAAAGTGTCCCAAATTTAAAAACTGAAAGAGAAGAAGCAGACGAAGAAGAAGCAGACGAAGAAGAAGCAAGCAGAAAAAAATGGGTAGCCTATTTTAGTAAAGATTTAACAAGTGTAGAACAAGATATGATATCTGATGCTATGAATATTATAAAAGAGAATGAGATTGAATATAATAGTATATTAGGTAGAATAATTAGAGACCATTTAAACAAAAAAAATTCATCAAACAATTTGCAAATAGAAAGGGTAGATGGAGATGAAAACGATAACAATGAAATAATAAAAAAACTAAGACATTGTTATTTATTACTTATAAATTATTTTAATAGAATATATGAAGGATATATGATTAATAAAACATTAAAAGAATTAGAAATTAGAGCGAAGGCAAAAAATAAAAAACCTAAATTACCATTCGGATATGAATATGGAGAATCTTCATTAGTAGAATTATTTTGTTATGATTATTTAAATCCAACAAACCCAGAAAAATACGATAAAATAAAAAGTACGTTTTTAGATACAAAATATGAAGTTGATTCAGAAGAAAATAAAAAGGAGCCGACACTAGGAGAATTTTTAGATTCTCCAGAAAAAAATTTATCAATAATTTTAGCAATAGATACTAATAAAGAAAAAGGCAAAAATGAAATACTTAATTCTGAAGAATTTTATAATACTACTATTTACAATGGCATAATGTATCAATTAAAATTATATAAAACAAGAGAAGCTATGCCAGATTTATATAAAATATTTCAAAAAACACTAATAGAAGATTTATTTAATATCACCACAGGAAAAAATATATACGATTTTAACAAACCCCTAGAAGAACAAAAATCAATGAAATTAAGTCCAATGGAATTAACAAATGTTTTGAGTACAGGATTATTAAAACCATATTCATTAAAAAACTCGGAATTTGATATATATTTTGATAAATATATGACTACAAATTTTATACCAGGAGCACTACTAAATGGAATAGAGGGGGGTAGAAGTAATAAAATAATAAATCAGAATATTAGAGTAAATGAATTAAGTAAATTGAAAAAATTATACAAAGAATTAAATAAAAAATAAAAATAAAAGATTAAATAAATTCATAATCACCGTGTAAAACATGCCAATAATAAGTATTGGAAGAGGTTTTCATAGATATAAGTTGAACGGATTGTCCCGATTTGATAAATTTAATTTTTTTTTGTGAAACAGTACTTAAAAAATCAGTATTATAACCACCCATAAAAGTAGAATCAATAGTAATATATTTTCCATTTTTATATGTTTCAAAGGAATCACCAACTAATAGAGTTTTTTTTTGTCCAGATTTATTTTCTACATCAAAAGTAATATTTTTATCTTGAGTTAAATTTGTATTTAATTGAAATAATATAATTTCTGAACTCAATGATAATACATTAGTACCAGAGGCGTTAATAATATGTGTATTTAATAAGAGGTTACTGGGCGCTTGATTCGTAATTAAATTCGTCATAGATTCATATTGTGTATTATTAACATTTGGTTGATAAGTTGAACCAGAATCATTTGTATTAATTAAATTTCCTGAACCATCGGTTTCAAAAATATCGGTACTATGAAAATGACCACTGATAATTTGCCAATATTTATTACCATTACCATACACCAAATTATTATTAGAAATAACAGACATAAGTTTAATAGATTGTCCAGTAGAAATAAATTTAATGTTCATAAAAATGGGTCCTGTACCATTAACATCTAAAAATTTACTATATAAAATAATGTTATGATTATTGATATATTTAGAGACAGATTGTCCCATAAGAATCGTCTTTTCAACACCTGTTTTTTGTATATTAGGTAAAACAATATAAATATCATTAGTGAGATTTTGGGTGATTTCAATAATGGAAATATTGGTATTAACATTGGCGATATTGTAACTAGTATTATGATTGTAAATAAATTGTTCGTTATTTTGTAAAACAAGTTCTTGACTACCCAGTCGTAACCATTTTGAATTATCATTAAAATATAAATTATTGGAAACATAAACTAATTGACTTGAATTAGAAGAAGGTAATTCGTTTAGTTTAGTAAAATTAATGGTAGATAAATTAAGATTATTATTAACAGTAATATCTTTTTTAACAAGTAAATTTTCGTCGATATTTAGATTACTTTTTACTGTAACTAATTCATTTTTTTGAAAAACCAAGGGATATAAACCTTTTCCACCAACATATTTATAAAAACTAATATATGGTGGAGTTGTAGTTGTTATATGTTGCGATGAGGGAATATTAGTATTAATAGAACTATAAAAAGTTAATATACCTGTATCATTATCAAGAATCCAATCAGATTCATTTACATTTAATTCAATATATGTAAATGCACTAGAATCATATCTATATAAAGAATAATTATATGTATTATCTTGGGGATCATAATTATATGGTATGGAATCTTCTAATAAATCTAAATAAAAAGATAAACCTGTAAAATTATTGTCGGAATCTGTAATTTTACTACCTGGAATATAGTTCATGGGTAGTTTTACGAATTTTTTAATAGTATTTGTTGAATCTGTCCGCCCTATATTACTACCTATAATATTATTATTATTATCATCTAAATTTAAAGTTAATAAAGATGTGGGAACTTTAGAAGGAATTGAGTCACGAAGAAAAGTTTTATTAGCAAAAATATTAAGATGACTATGAATATTATTACCAAAAATGACATCAGGTTCTTGGATAAGATTTCCTTGGATAAGGGTGGTTGGTTTTCCTGAAAGTTTTTTGTAAATATAATTAATTTTATGTGTATCTGTAAGCATTACTAATATATATATATATATATATATATATTATTTATGTATAAATAAGATGGTGTTTATTATTGAAATAATAAAATATTATATATAATATATATATATATATAATATGAAATACATATATAAGTTAATATTAGTTTTGGTATGTTTTCTCATAGTATTAAATTATAATAAGTATGATATAATAAAAGAAAAAAAAAATGTAGGTGGAAACCTAATAAAAAATATTAACAACAAAACACAATATTTTAAGATAAAAGAGAGTTCAAATCAAGATAAAATAATAATATTAGACGATACAAGCACTAAAACAAAACTAGTAAATGATGATAAAAAAAATACAGATATTCCACATAATAGTATATGGGAAATAAAAAGTATAGATGTGGGATATAGTATATTAAATACTAGTATTTCTACCCCATTTACACTAGCATATAATATAATCGAAGATAAATATGAAAAAAACAAAAATATAGTTATACCTTCTATAATTGAATATAAAATGAAATTGGTAAGAAATAAAAATGTATTTAATATATATTTTGCAGATTTTAAAAGTATAAAAGATAAAAGTAAAAATGAACTACAATATTTGGTAATAGATAATGATAATGATAATATTTTAATAGCAAAATCCGAAAAAGAAATAAATGATAGTAAAAATAACCCTATACCTTATGTAAAAGGAGAATTTATTATAGAACCATATAAATTAAATTTATTTAAAAAAAATAATGAAACAATATCACATTATGAAAATTTCGTTAATCATTTTAATTATGAAATATTTAATTTAATGTTTTCAATAAATTTTAAACATATTTCAGCACCTGAAATATATGAATATAAAAATAATAATAAATTAACTAATAACAGTAATAGATATAATATATATCCAATAAATTGGATAGCTGGTCCAAACAAATCTCCAGATAATACACGTGGAAAATTTAAGGGGGATGGAAAAATAGATTCACGTAATAAAAATTTATATGAAGGGGTTAATCAACAGTTAATTATATGTGATAGATATTATAAAATTAATAATTTTACAAATATATCTGATAAATATAAAGAAATTTTTAGTAACTCTACCAGTAAGGCAAGTAAATTAATAGATAAAAATAATTTAATTGCATTATGGAATATAACATATAATGATACTGATGGAACATATAAAATATTTAATAAATTTCATAGCGGTTATTCTATATTGAAGAATATAATAAAAAATTCAAAAGCATTTTTTGAAGGTTCAAATTATATGAATGTCAATGATGATAAAGATTTAATTATTACAAATGAAAACATATATTTGGAAGAGTTGCCTGATATGAAAGATCATTATAATTTATTATTTAATTTAATAGTGAATGGTGTTTCTGAAAAAATGTATATTTCTACAAGTAATTGGGGGGGTATTCTTGTTGCAAGAAAAGTAACAGATAGATTTACAATGTCGATAAAAAAACAAAATGCATTTATAATTAAATTAAATGAAGAAGATACCAGAACAATAAAAGAGATAAATATAAAAAAAACATTATTGGGTTTAACCAATGAAGAAATGAATGAAATTATACCGGGTTCTGTTGCTCTTGATGGAGGAGGTAAAAATATATATCCAAAAATAAACGATGGTATATTAAGAGATTATATAAATAATATTTTATATACTAAATATTATAACAATTTACAGTTTTCAACAAAAGATAAATATATAAACTATATAGAACAAAATAATACATATTTAACAAAAAAACTGGGTGGAACCAACCCTATTATGTTAAATAATATAAATAAAATATTAGACCGGACACATAATGTTCAAAATACTATTGAGTATATTCAATATATATTTAATATTAAGAAATATAAGTCACCTATATATGATAATAATCCCATAGGAGAGATTCTAACAATAGGTAGTAATGAAGGTAATATTAATAATTTTTTTATTAAGATAAATGAAACAATAGAAGGCAGTAAAAAATATATGATGATTATAGGATTCACTAAGGTTTTAGAAAGTAAGGGGGGCGGGCATCAAAGAGGCCCGGGTATGGTTCGTGATGAAAATATACAAATACCATTAGATAAAATAATAAGCAACAATAAGGGAAAATTTCCTTCTAATATAAATTTTAAATTAGAATATAAAAAACCTTATTTATGTGTTTTTATATCATATCTACATAAAGACACAGATACTGGTGTGATGACTGAAATTAAAGGTTATTTAGATGAATTTGGTATTATTAAAGCAGGTATAACGAAAGAAATACAATTTGAGATATTTTTCCCATCATATATAAATCCATGGTTTTCGGTGGGTACAAATAAAAATATAAATATAACAGACAATCCTTATGTGGAGGGTTTTTTAAATGAAAAATATAGAACAAATAAAACTATACAAAATGTTAAATACAATAGTATGAATAATGATACTATACATATATTATCAACACTTGAAAATAATATCAAATACGAAAAACTAGATAAATCAAATAATTCAATAAATTTTGAAAAAAATCAAGTATTATCATTTAAAATCAAATTAAAAAACTTTAAAAATCTGCAAGCCCCCTTCTCTTATAATTTATTTTATATACAGGGAAAAAATAACAAAATGAATTTTGCACTAAAGACACCAGAAGCTCAAATGCTGGCACCTTCAAAGATTAATTTGAAAATGCCCGGAAATGGTATCGCTAATAAATATCTTTCTCCATATATTAAAGAAGGTGGGGATTATGAATGGTACGACAAAACAAATGATGCTGTCCTAGATTGGTCGATAGAGTATAACATTAAACAAAGTATCGCGAGCAATAGGGGGACTGTGTTTATTGATATAAAAAGTAATATTACTGGGAAGTATATACATTCCGATAATTCTAATGGAGAAGGGTTGGTACTTGGGGATAAACCTTCAACGCCTGCATGGGAAGTAAAAATGGATTTGTACTATATTGCGTTCGGGGGAGGTAGATTGCAAGTTTATTTAAAAAGCACTGCAGGAAATGGCTATTTGGGGGTTAATTCAAATGGTAAGATGAAATGGAACAAATCACCTATAAAAGATTGGACCAAATTTATAGGATTCGGGAATGGCAGACCGCGCTCTGATTTGGAGTCATTACATCAGAATCAGGCACCACAAATGACGTGGGTAATTGAATGTATGCCAATGATTAAAATGGAGTTTGGGAGTCGCGGTGGGTTTTACAAAATAACTAATTTTAATAGTAATATTGATACCATTAATGATAAAATTAACAAGAACACTAATTGGAAAGGTATTGATAAAACAGATGAAATTATATTAGATTTTATACCGATAGATAATCAATATGCTTTAACAATTCATAATAATAATAACAAACTTATATCTTATAGTAAGGGTATAGATTTATCTGATTTATATAGTTCAACTACAAATAAAATAAAAATAAATGAAAAACACTTTTCAGATATTGAAATATCTTATAAAGTTGGGACTTCTTATTATACTGACTATAATGCGGCAAGTATAGCTAAATGGAAGACAACATTAATTTATACTAAAATACCATATTATTTTAGAAACCAATCGGATATTAAGTCATTTATGGGGTCTTGTGGGTATTCAAAAGTATGTCCATCCAATTTTGCTGTAGGAACATATAAACCATATAATTCATATGTTACAAAAACTCCGGACTGGAGTACATGGATATTTAAAAAAAAAAATAATCCTGACTCAGATGAACCTTTATCTTTTAATGATATAGTAACTATTCAA
>Ga0302138_10000531_pt1 | contig 20013 bp, 20 predicted proteins | sample CBN3_321_MG_FD_203110 | JGI IMG/M metagenome (GOLD analysis project Ga0302138, IMG submission 203110) | Marine microbial communities from Western Arctic Ocean, Canada - CBN3_surface | ecosystem: Environmental > Aquatic > Marine > Oceanic | place: Canada: Western Arctic Ocean | collected 2017-09-15 | reverse complement strand
ATGGTCAACTCCTAGTGTACGCGGTATCCAACAACATCCTCCGTATCATGTCGGGCATGGGTGGTCTTGCCTACTCGAACTAAAAACGGAAACAACGCAAAAACAAAAAAAACAAAAAAATATATAAATTCGTAATAATTTATGAATCTATATATTTTTACATTGTGCCTAATAATATACCAATGAACTAGTGAATTCAACAAATAGTGCCGTACTTTGCAATAATTGCGTTCATAATCTTACTTTCCAACTTAATTTTATTGTTGAACCCAGATTTCTAATTCTTTTTTTGTTGTTGATTGATTGGATTAACAAAACAAAAAAACGTTTATTTTAACTTATCTTAATTGTATAGGATGAAAGACATTCATAAACGAATATTATTGTTTTTGTTTGGTTGCATGACGTCACGACTGTTACTCGTGTATGGGGCGTACAAACTTGATATAACACACAGAAAATATTTGGCAACCTTGTTACTCATACCCATGTTGGGTATGCTTTACCTTTATGTAACAGATTCCAGACAAACTGGACCCGAGACTTTCGGGGCGCCAATATGGTGGAAAGATCTTCGCATAGTTCATGTCATGTTTTACGCGTGGTTTATTCTCGACGCCTACCTTGAGAAACCAAATGCATATATACCATTGTTGCTTGATGTGATGTTCGGTTTTATGAGTTTCGCCGCTCATCATTTGAAAAACTAGCTTTGATAAATCGTACTCAATAGACAAAGAGCACTAGCAGCTTCCATATCGTCGTCAAGTTCTCGTCTTAGTTTCTCGAGTTGCATCTTGAAATGATGGGCTTCAAATCGAACTTCGCCAAGCATTTTGTAAAAGTCGAGAGTCATCTTGGAAGGTGCAGTCATGCTTGGTGATGATAGGAAATGAGCAACTGATTTCAAAATGTGTGAAAGATGAAAATTGATTTCAAACTGTGTGAAAGATGAAAATTGATTTCAAACTGTGTGAAAGATGAAGATTGATTTCAAACTGTGTGAAAGATGAAGATTGATTTCAAACTGTGTGAAAGATGAAGATTGATTTCAAAATGTGTGAAAGATGAAGATTGATTTCAATGAAAGATGAAGATTGATTTCAAACTGTGTGAAAGATGAAGATTGATTTCAAAATGTGTGAAAGATGAAGATTGATTTCAAAATGTGTGAAAGATATAATATATTTAAAAGTCGAATGGGTATACCATTTGCTTTGAACATGTGGGGCATGATTCTAGCTTGGGGTTCGCCGTCTCTAGTGACACCTTGTTGAACACATGTCCACATTGGTTGATGTACGTGTCTGCGCCGATCGCGTCTCCAGACACTGGACAGTGCCCAAACTGGTGCATCCGCTGGAGGAACTGCATCTGCTTGCTAAGCATGAACTTGGGGGTGATGTCGCTCCACTCGTTGTTCTCCAGGTCTCGTTGCAACTCGTCCGTGAAGGTGCGGAATTGCGCAACTTCATGTCGAACTGAATGCAGCAACTTGTAGAACGCGCGGAGAGTGTACTGGCGCTTGCGCTCGGAGGGGTGGACGCCCTCAACGCGCTGCACACGATGCTGGAAGCGTTCGCGTTCACGACGGCGCGGAACTTGGTGTTCTTGGTCGAAAACACGTTCACGACGGCGCGGAACTTGGTGTTCTTGGTCGAAAACACGTTCACGACGGCGCGAAACTTGGTGTTCACGACGAAGATGATGAACAGGAACTTGATGATCGTCTTCAAATCGGCGCTTGTTCGATGGCCGAGAATCTTCGTTGTCCGACGGAGAGGATGATGAAGACATGTAGGAGAAGAAGGGGGGAGAGGTGGTGGTGGTGGTCAGATTGTGAGGAGGAAATCTGGGATTTCACTTAAATACAATGTTTTAGATTATTGTTGTAAGAAGAAACTTAAGTTTGAATTGATCTTACCAATCAACAACACCTTTTGCCAAAAGTTTTTATAATTTGCCTTTTGTTTCAAATTGTGAATAACACTTGTTTCAAGCCCTTGTAACCAAGCATAATCGCCCATATGGGTTTCAAATTCCCACGAGTTGAAGTTATCTCGGGTGTTGAGAGCATCAAACACTTGGGAAATAGGTTCCATGAAATCAGAAACATACTTTAGTTTGCTCATGTCTAAGGATCTTGGGAAAGCCATCGCGGAACCAAAATCAATCATGTAGATTTTACCAATAGATATAGGATCGTTCTTCTTATACGTCACAATGATATTTCCCAAATGAAGGTCTCCGTGGAAATGGCGTGTGGTTTTATAAAACTTGATTAGAACATCGTGGAATTTTTTTACGAGTAAGTTCGGGTTTGGATGAGGGTTTTTCTTCAATTGTTCTTTAAACAATTTAAATTGGGGTTTCTTCGGGAAATATTCGAGATATCTTTTTAATGTGCACGCATTGTGTGTAATGAGTTGTTTTGTGTCTTTTATAACGTTTTGCATTAAGATTTCGTACCTGCGTGTCTTTTTGTTGTATCGGTGAGCAAATACCGTTGGAACAGGAGCATTTGGTGTCATCCCTATTTCCGCCTCAATTCTAAGTTGAGATAACAAAGCTTCAAAACCAGTTGCATTATGTTCAACTGTTTTAAGAACAAACAAGTCGAGTTTGTCATTTATGGGATGATATTGTGGCGTAAAATGATACACAACACCATGCACGCTTTTATCTCCCATTGTTCTTCCCAAAACATATCCCTTTTCCATGCATTGACACATCCAATACTTGAACGCATTCGTTGTTTTGAATAATATTTTATTGTAAATCCATTTGGATGACTCGTCGTCTAAACGCCATGAAGAATTGTACATATACTACTCCACCAGAAATTATACTAAAATTGGATTAAGTTTCTCCATATTTTTCATATTCCTTTCTAAAGTAGGCCATGGACCCCCAACTTGGACCCTTGGTTTGTGGAGGGGTTATCACGTTCAATGTCTTTTTCTTTGGGGCTATCATTTTTTTCCGTTTCGAACTTTTTGGCGGGGTTAACACGTTCAAGACGTTTATTTTCCTTTTCACACCTGAGTTTCTCTCTTTTCCCAAGTTTATCTTTTTTCCTAATAATAAAAGCTCTCTCCAAAAAGGATCAAAACTAATTTTTTGTTGCAAGTTGTGAATCACGCTTGTTTCGAGCTTCTGCATCCACGCTATAGTTCCGTGAGTACTGCTATTTTCCACCTTATTAAAGTTACGTCGCTTAAATGTGGCTTTAAAAGCTTTCGTCACAGGCTCCATAAATTGATTCACAAATCTAAATGGAGTAAAATCTAATTCTTTTGGGAAAGGGACAACAGATCCCAAATCAATGATAACGATTTTGTGAATTTTGTATGGATTCTTTTTTTCAAAGGTCAGTTCGATATTATTCAAATGGAGGTCTCCGTGAAAATGGCGCGTTTTTTTATAGAAACTAACCAGGACGGCATTAAACTTTCTCAAAACAACATTGAATTGTGCTTTATTTTGAGGTTTGAATAATTCATAGTTAGTAAGATACTTGTTCATTGTAAGACTTGCGTATTTCTTAGCGTACTCAGTGTCGTTGATCAAGTGTCGCATCAATATTTCGTACATTTTTGTTGTTGTGTTAAGGCGATGCGCAATAACTTGCGGAACTGGAGCATGTGGTATCATGCCAACAAATGCCTCCTTTTGAAGCTGAATTATTAACGGTGTATTGTTGTTCGTTGCCACAGTCTTGAGCACAAACAAATCTGCAATATCTGAGGTACTATAATTGGTGGTATTAAAATGATACACAACACCATGGACACTGATTTCCCCCATCTTTGCGCCAATTTTGTATCCCATTTCGCTAATTTTCTTCGTCCATCTATTGAACTTACCCCTACCACTACTTTTTACGGTAGATTTAAACATTGATTCGTTAAAAGTCCATTCTCCATGATTTTTGTCCTGTAAACGCCACGACGCGTTGTAACTCATTTATATGATAATAACATATTAATTTAAACTAAAAAGAATTTTTGTCTTATTTTGTTCAAGCGACTTGGTTTCTTCTGAACGTGGGGTTTGAAGAATTTAGACATTTGCAGCCACGATTTCTTCTTCGAATTAAGAGGATGACTCGTCAGTTGATTTGTACTTCCGACGAGCAAAACGTCTTCCCAAAATTTATGACTCTGCTTTTGTTTCAGGTTGTGAATCACACTTGTTTCGCTTTCCTGTAACCACACTATTTCCCCAAAAACTGTATTGATGTTCCAACGCGTAAAGTTTTCGCGTCGTCGCAAAGAAACAAACACTTTTGTAATGGGTTCCATAAAGTCTGAAACATATTTTAACTTACCCAAATTCATGTTCTTTGTGAAAGGTATTACGGACCCCAAGTCTATGATGTATATTTTGTCAATGGTCATGTTCGGGTCATGTGTCACAACAATATTCTCTAAATGAAGGTCTCCGTGAAAATGTCGGGTAGTTTTGTAAAACTGAACAAGGATATCGTGGAACTTTTGGACAACGAGATTTCTTCTGATTTTAGGGCTTTTTATAAATTTGGACATCGAAGTCGCTGTAAACTTTTCTTTATACTGTGTGTCTTTGATCACATTTTGCATCAATATTTCGTACATGCCTGTTGTGTGGTTATAACGATGTGCAAAAACGGTTGGAACTGGAGCGTTTTTTTTCATGCCGACTTTCGCCTCCAACCGAAGTTGCTCCATCAAAGGTAAAAGGATTCCTCCGACTCTCACCCTCTGTGTTTTAAGAACAAATAAATCTTTTTTTGTTTTGGGAGTCTTTGATGGTGTAAAATGATACACAACCCCGTGTACGCTTTTATCTCCCATAGTTTCGCCCAGAGCGTAATTGTCTTTGATGATCTTATACATCCAATAGTAAAAAGCCTTTCGCGAATCAAACATATTTTCGTTACATTCCCATCTCCCATGAGTTTCGTCATTGATTTGCCATGTGCTATTGTACCGCATACTATAACCTTTTTTTTTAAATTTACTCGCTTTTTTAATCGATTTCCTCAATAGTGGGTTCGTGATGCACAGGTTCGTCCACAGGTTCATCCACAGGTTCATCCACAGGTTCGTCCACAGGTATTGCGGTAATCATTTGTTGTAGCTCGGCGTATTTGGAGTCATAATCTTCCTTGGTATACGTTTTATCATCAAACCAATCCATGTACTTTTGCAATTCAGATGCATGCTCCTTCTTTTGATCGTCACCCAGCGCCTCCACTTTCTGCTTGCACTCGAACAACGCGCCTTCAAAGTTATGTTTTGAAACGATCATTTCTTTTTGAATTGCGTCAGCCTCTTTGAACTTCTCGGCGTCCTCGACCATCCTTTCGATTTCCTCTTTCGTCAGGCGTCCCTTGTCGTTTTTGATCGTAATCTTATGGGTTTTCCCAGAGCCCTTCTCGACTGCGCCCACGGAAAGAATCCCGTTTGCGTCCAGATCAAAAGAGACTTCGATCTGAGGCACGCCACGAGGAGCAGGCGGGATTCCGTTCAATTCGAACTGACCCAGTTTGTTGTTGTCTTTTGTGAATTCGCGTTCACCCTCAAACACTTGAATCGTCACCGCCGATTGATTGTCAGCATACGTGCTGAAGGTCTGTGTCTTTTTAACGGGAATGGTTGTGTTACGGTTCACGAGTTTCGTCATGACACCACCCGCAGTTTCAAGTCCCAAACTAAGAGGAATCACATCAAGTAGCAAAATCGAATCGAGCTTCTCACTCTTCACCGAGTCTCCCGACAACAAAGCAGCCTGAACAGCGGCACCATAGGCGACACACTCATCAGGGTTGATTGATTTACACAACTCTTTTCCATTGAAAAAATCGCTCAATAGTTTTTGAATCTTGGGTATCCGTGTGGTGCCACCCACCAAAACCACTTCGTGGATACTACTTTTGTCCAGTTTGGAATCTTTCAGAACTTTTTGAACTGGGCTCAAACAACGGTCAATCAAATGGCTCGTAATCTCCTCAAACCGAGCGCGAGAAAGAGTAAAGAGAAAATCTTTCCCTTCAAAAAGGGAGTCGACTTCGATCGATGCGCTAGTTGCAGATGAAAGCGTTCGTTTTGCCTTCTCGCATGCGGTGCGGAGACGACGAAGAGCTCGTTTGTTACTTACAAAACCAAGACGATCGTCAATTTTATTTTTCCGAGTGAATTCTTTCACACAGAATTCAACGACAAGAGTGTCAAAGTCCTCACCACCCAAATGCGTGTCTCCCGCCGTGGCCTTCACCTCGAATACACCATCGTCAATGGAGACAATCGAAACGTCGTGTGTCCCTCCACCGCAGTCGAATATCAATACATTCTTTTCGTCTTTCGATTCTTTATCAAGACCGTACGCAATTGCGGCTGCAGTGGGTTCGTTAATGATGCGGAGGACGTTCAGACCCGCAATCGTCCCAGCATCTTTCGTTGCTTGGCGCTGACTGTCGTTGAAATACGCGGGAACGGTGATCACAGCGGAGTCAACCTTTTCTCCTAGGTACGACTCGGCGGCTTCCTTCAAATAAGAAAGAATCATAGCCGAAATTTCTTCAGGATTAAACAGTTTGTCTTCGTTTAAATGGGATACCTTAATCTTGGGTTTGTTCGCTTCGTCGGGTACCACGTCAAATGTAAAATGTTTCATATCTTCTGTTACTGATTTGTCGCCGAACTTTCTCCCAATAAGACGCTTGGCATCAAATACTGTGTTGGAAGGGTTCATACTGACCTGGTTCTTTGCGCTGTCACCAATCAGACGTTCAGTGTCTGTAAAAGAGACGAAAGAGGGGGTGGTGCGATTACCTTGACTGTTCGCAATGATTTCAACGCGATCATTTTGCCACACGCCCACCGCCGAATATGTAGTTCCAAGATCAATACCAATCGCAACCATTCTTACTTACTAAAAGACGAGAACCTTTAAATAAATTTACTCAAGCTCATTTACCTCGGGAATCGTTGTAGGTAAAAGCGAGTCCAATTTCCTTTCTTCAAAATGCTGTTTCACACGAAATTGCTCCTCGGCATGACCACGAATAATGTCATTTAGAACATCCTCCTGGTACACTTTGTCCTCGATGGCGTCCGCGTTCGGTGGAATGGGCAGCCATTTGTACATGTCAACAAGAAATACATCAAAGGTGCTATCCGATTGCATTAGGCGTTTTACATGATGTTGGGCATCCTCCTTCGTCGCAAATACACCACGAATCTTCAGAGCACACGTATTATACTTTTGAGACGAACTGGGTGACACCACCGAAATCAACGCGTAATTCTGTCCTGACATCTGGATGTAATCCTCTTCGAGATAATCGGTTACAGGACCTTTTCCTTTGCATGGAAGCTCACTCATTATATTACACTCACAGTGCAATCCCTTAAAATAGTTTAGTCTTTTGAAATGTCCAGAAACTAGCGTGAATGTTAACATAATCCATCATACCGTCTTTGTGATTTGAATTGCAAAAAACATCGAGTCCGTTCTCTTTGAAACAACGAATATACCACGGTGAAAGGGAAACGCTTCGGAATATGCCCAACCCGTTTGAACCGAGGTGTTGGGCGAGGAGAGTCAGTATCTGCGTCACGGTGTCCTCATCGCAGCTATCCAAATAGTCCATCAACACCACCCTGTCAAACAATAACGTATCATTTCGCAAAACATTCAATATAGTATCATTCACGTTTGTTATCCTTTCCAGGCGGTCACGAATTCGTTCAAAATTGTGTTGTTTCAAATACAAAGGGCAATTTTGCTCAGTGTACTTGCCAGTAAATATAAATTTATAAAAGTAATTCTCACTCATGTGTGTATTAAGAAACACTCCATTCAAAGAAGTCCAAACATACTCGTCTATTGAACGATTGTCATTATGTATCATTTGGATCTGTGCCTGCGTGACTCCAAACCATTTCCACCCTCCTATCCGACGCACAACATATAAACAAAATCGTGTTATGTACGCATATCTATTCCAACGATCTTTCTGAGATTTCAAGTCGGATTTGAAAAAGAAATGCTGAATTCCCAAGTCTTGTATCCACTTGTTACCACTCGGGGTACTTGAGCTTTGTGAGCTCCACAGTGATGAAAAGTCACCCGATCTAAAAATGGACATCTTTGATGCGAGACACTGACTCTGTGCCTCGGTTCCAACTGCGACAATCTCTATGGGGTCGTTGAGTACCATGTGGAACACGTTTTCTAAACCACCTGAAAATAACAATACACGATGGTTATGTTGAATGTTTAATGCAGTCTCGTCAACAAACGGATCCTCCCACGATCGCATTAAGAATACACACTGTGTTTTGTTTTAATTGGATTGCAATAGTCGACTTAGGACATCGAAATTTTCAATAAAACACGTCCATTCTGATGAATGGCTCGTGGTCAACTAGCATCAAGAAACTGTAAAAGCTGTTTAAGTAATGATTTAAATATATTTAAAAAATGTATTAAACATCAACAACCAGAATGTCAAATTTATTGGAGTATATTTTCACAAAAGCACAAAGTAAAATAAAAGAAATAAAATTGAATGATATTAAAAATTAAAAATTTTAAATGCAAACTTTTTTTTTTTTTAATTTCTCATAAAGTTTTTTATAAAGTAATATGGTTGTTATAATAACTTTTGGTACTTTTGACCTATTACATATAGGCACGAAAAATGGGAGATTCCAGTCCAAGATATTTGATTTTAAATAGATGCAATACTTTATATATGGTATTATCCAATATGAATGAAAAATTCTGGAACACATATTATACATCAAATGAACATGATATAAACAAACCGAGCTCTTTTGCACGATTTATTCACCAACAATATTTAAAACATACAGATCAATCAGTAAAAATAATTGCTGATTTGGGATCTGGGAATTGTAGGGACAGTTTCTTTTTTAGTGAGAAGGGTTCTGAATGTTATGCTATTGACTTTAACCTGACTCATGTTGATAGTGTTCCAAATTGCCAATTCATTAAACAAAATGCTGTGGACGTTATGAAAAATGACACATTACAAGTAAGATTTGATATTATATACATGCGATGGTTTTTACACGCAATGCCATATGCGGACGCAATCGATGTCTTCGAATCATCAGTGAAATGTATGAAAGACGATGGTTTAATGTGTATTGAAGTACGGTCCTTAAACGATCATTTATTAATAAAAGAGAGTGTTTATGATGCATCAGATAAATCGTACACAACAACACATAAAAGGTGGCCTTTTTCTATGGGAATGCTTGAGAAATTATCTAAAGAAAACAAGTGTGAAATAATCTATCAAAAGGAGGGTTATTTCTCAGAGAATGAAAACACAGAAACACATAATCCGCTGCTTATTCGTTTTGTTGTAAAAAAAACACGTCAATAAACAATTGTGATTCGAACCTTGGCATGCCCGTGGTTGCGGCGGGCGTGGTTGGCATCCTGTAAAAGAGATTACGCGATATCTCAAATGTACGGGGATACATGATTTCTTCTTCGCAACCTATTGCAAAGCAAGAAAAATCAAAAACCATATTAATATGCTAAACAAATGTAAACAATATGGAGATAAACTAATTGTTGGGGTTTCAAGTGATAAACTAAATTATGAAAAAAAGAAAAGATATCCAATATTTAAACAAGAAGATAGAATTAAAATTATTGAAAATATTAAATGTGTTGATGTAGTTTTTTTAGAAGAAAGTTTGGAGATGAAAAAAGAGTACGTAAGAAAGTACAATGCTGATATATTCATTATAGGCGATGATTGGAAAGGTAAGTTTGATAATATGAGTTCGGTATGTAAAGTTATATATTTAAATAGAACTGAAAATATATCAACTACCGATTTAATATCAAATATTAAATCATGTTTATAACTCTTTCATCGTTTGAGGAATTTTTACATCTTTCTTGATATTCCAATCATTTCCATAACGATTAATTAATATTCTTTTATAATTATTAGGATAATTTATATTTTGCCCTTTCCAACTTTTTTTAATAAATGTTTTATTTTCTATATCAAAGAAACAATCTTTTATATTTAGTTTATTCCACATATCAAATACATTTGTCGAACCAAAGTCTCCCATATATATGTCTAACGAAGCATAATCAGAAGTAGCTGTTGTTTTAATAATATTTTTACTTTCATTAATACCATGATCAAATGTTAATTTAAAATTATTGTCAATAAGTAATTTTTTTATAGTATCATAATTACTTTTCTCTATAATTATATCAATATCGTCATCGTTATCTATACAACTATTTTCGCGAACTAATCCTAATAATGTTCCATAACAAACGAACCAATTTTCTATATTATTATTGTTCAATAGAGTTATAAAAAATAAGAGTGTTTTGTTCAACTTTTCAGATGTTTCTTTTTTTCCCATATATTCTTTAGTACAACTCGTTAGAAAGTAAGTGGTAAGTATCAGTACAATGATCAGAGAAACAATGATAATGATTGTTTTCTGATTGTACTTTTGTTTCATATAGTGTTTTGCAAGAAAAAAGTTAAATCTCAAATCGCACAATGCATCACGAAACATATCCTCATATAACTAACTGTACCATATGAATCTTTTATTTAACTTGTAATCAATTATATTGGATAATAATATTAACTTTATCAATACATCATGAAATAAAAGAGAATAAACAAGAAGAACCTCATAGTTCAAACATGTCATCTTTAAAATGGGTTGGTAAAAATCTACATATAAAGCCATTTGAAATTGAAGAATCACATTACCAGCATTTTAAAAGTGCGAACTCTTTGACTTTTTGAGTGAACTCTTTGTTTTTTTGAGGTTTTTGGCACGTTTGAGCTGCTCTAGTGTCTTTATTTTTGAGTCATCACTGCCGCTGCGCTTTTTCCGTTTTAAACCAAGCTTGGGGTTACTTCCTAGACTAGGTCTGGGGTTGTATATGTTAAATACAGATCGAGGCTTGGAGTTTATTCTGGCTTTATTTACTGCAGCTCGAAACTCAGAGACCAAATTATTGGGTTTTGAAATCTTAAACTGAGTTTTATCGGGATTCGTACTCATCTTACCCCAAAACTTTTGATAAACACCTTGTGCTTTAAAGGCTTGATTTGCTTTACTTTTTGAATATTTATCATTCGTGGAGTGTTGGTTCGAAACTTTCTTTGTGTTCTTCAAGTTTTGTGCCAAGAGATATTTCAGTATGTCTCTTTGATTCTTATCCTTGAGCGTTTTGGTAGTATTTATTTGATGTGCATACTCTCGAAGAAGTCTTTCCGCGTTTCGGATTGGTTTGCCGTCGAGTAGAGGACCAAAAATTCGACTAGAACGAGTGAGTTTAGACATATATATTAGTCGTATACATTAATTTATACTAATAAATCAAATCATAGATTCATATGTCCGATCCCACTTGTCCTCAAACTCCAAGATGAACGGATGATTCCGCTTGTATAATTCTTTCTTCCATAGAGGAATCGATGGATTAAATGTTGGGAACTCTCTCCGAATATCGTTTTCAATCTCTTTCAGTTTACGTGTGAGCGAGATTGCTTCCAAATGACACGCACCACTGACTGAATAAGGACCCAAAATATGTTTCGTATCTTTGGGTTCTTTAACGGTCTCTCTGTGGGTAACTTCCGATAAATAACAAGTGTTGCGCATATCCTTCACTTTGGTGCCAAGTCCATCTTCCACGAAAGATAGCGAAAGCTGTTTCGCTGCTCGTTCAGCGGCAAGTCTGACAGCCTCCGTAGCGGGCCGCATGCTCCACTGATCTAAACCTGTGTGTACCATGAGTGACTGATCGCTCTTCTTCAATTTCTTAAGGGTTTGATTCTCAGGAAAATCTTTGTTGAAATACGCCAATTTGAAAACAACGTCACCGTCATTGTTTTCAAGGACTTGGATCATCTCATTTCTAAATTTCTCTTTCAACAATGAAACCAACGACTCAAAGTCTTCCTTTCCGTGCACATTGATACTATAATTAAAATTATTGGTCGTGTTGTTAATATGATTGATAGTTCCTTGGTTCAACAACTCAATATATTGGACGACTGGCTCCTCAAGGGTTTCTTCCCTCTTACGTGTCGAACATGTCTTTTCATGTCTTGAAACAGACTGTTGATGCGTAAAAGTCTTAAAACAATGTCGACACTGGTTTTTTGGACAACCTTTACAACGATCCAAGTGAGGTTTACAGTATTTAACAACCTTACCACATGCGATGCACTCAAAATGTTCTGTGTCCATTTTTCTGAAAGCAAAATCCGTTTTTAGATGGAATTCAGGCGCAGTTGTTTTATTACATGACATTTTTATATGTCTTTGTAAATTGTGTTTCATCGTGTAAGACTTTCCACAAATCTCACAATCATGACTCATCCCAAAATTACAATTGACCCCCTTAATGCTGTTATTACGTTGAAATAATGCTGTTATTACGTTGCACATGCTGTTATTACGTGGGTCAAATGCTGTTATTACGTGAGCCAAATGCTGTTATTTCACGGGTGTTTTATAGATTTGCCTGCTATAATGTTCAAATTCCAATCCAATCCCAATCCAATCCCAATCAAAAAAAAAAAAAAGATTTCAAATACAATAATTGGTTTATCTTTATTAATTTTATAATCATTATTTAAATTGGAGTTTTAAAATAATGGTCAGAGATATAAAACATTTCTTTGACAAGTTGAAAGTCAAAACGGATGTGTGGGTTTATAATACAAAAATGAACATAGGACCCGACTGGATGAAAAAGACAAAGAAAAACTATACGATCGGGGATAAAACGGGAAATAAATCAGCCTGGGGTGAAGTTTATAAATACGAACCGACAAATACTGGTAACATGAGAGACACATTGTTTGTTATAAAAAGAATCAAACTTGATAATAAGGCGGCTTTGAATAAAAACTCCAATTCCAACACTTTACAGAATAAACACGAACAGAGTTTGATGTATTATATACCAACCCTTGTAAGAGAGGCTGATTTTGGAATGAAATATCCACTAGCTCCTATTGCTCGGGTATATGCGTATCGTTTTTGTCTAGCAGGTAAACGTGGATTACTCGACATACCTTCAAACCATGTTGCGCATTTAGAGATTATTATGGAGAATGTGATTAAAACACGGGAAATTGAGAAACATAACAATTTAATATCATTATATTCGTTTATCCACGATAAAAAACATTTAAACAAGTACGATACTCTTGACCTCATTCCAAAACTTCATTCTACTCTTTTAGATTTCTACAAGAAGACGAAACATTTTCATGGTGATCTTCACTTCGGTAACATCATAATTGTTCTTAACAAAATATCCAAACAAATTAAATACATTAAAATAATTGATTTTGGGGCAGTTACACCGTTCAAAAAAACAAATATCGAAGTCTTGAAAAAAGCAACTTCAGTGGCAGATGTGTTTCCTTTGATGGAGAACGCTTTCAATTCACTGAAAAATCGAAACAACTTTGACAGTTGTGAAAAAACACGTGGGAAAGTTATTTGTTGGCTTTTATCAAAAACCGCCGTCATGCCCAATTTAAGAGACGATTACATGATAGGATACTCTAATAATCTTAACGAAATGGTTCGAAAATCTGTTCGAGAGTTTGATCCAAAAGCTGTGATTCCCGCTGTCTCTCATTATCGCCTTAAAAACAAACCTTTAATTTCAAATATAAAAAAAACGACTTTTAGCCAGTTTGCGCGACATTTGAGAGGAGAATTTTAAACTAAATTACCAAATGTTGTTATTACGTTGAAATAATGCTGTTATTACGTCACACATGCTGTTATTACGCGAGCCAAATGCTGTTATTACGCGAGCCAAATGCTGTTATTTCACGGGTGTTTTATAGATTTGCCTGCTATAATGTTCAAATTCCAATCCAATCCCAATCCAATCCCAATCAAAAAAAAAAAAAAGATTTCAAAATATAATAATTGGTTTAAAAAATATTCTTGCTTTATAATTAATGGATCCACTATGGGTATTGGCTAACGGTACATCTTCGAACTCCAATTTATCATTGTTGTCAACTAACCTTGAATATATAAAACCCAAACCCCATCCTTTCACAAAAAAACAAAAGTATCCAAAACCAAAAATTCCTGAATATATGACTAAGCGGGAAAACAACCCACTTATTTTTGCATTCACAAGTAAATCCCAAGCCAATAAATTCGTTGATCAAAGTTTATACAAAAGAAGTTTGAAGAAGCAAGTATATAATCCAGAAAATAATTATTTGGATTTATATTACTCCAAACTAGAGGAATATATGCCAACGGCCCCGCAATTGCATGTATGTGATTTATTTGAAAAAGATCATGAAACGATATCCAACTTTGTATTTCAAACCAATTCGCATTTCTTCTGGATTGAAGACATCGATGAAGACGAGTCGTGTCTTCGCGGAATGATACTAACTCCAATGGACGAAGTTGAATACTCATTTGAAAGTCAGCAAAGTATATACAACTCGCTTGAAAACAATTTCCTGAACAGTTAAGAGAAAACATGTTAAAACGAAGTTTCGTTAATACATGAATGCAAATCTTTATAAAAACTTTGACAGGAAAAACAATAACTTTGGAAGTTGAGGCTAGTGACACTATCGATAATGTAAAGGGTAAAATTCAAGACAAAGAAGGGATACCTCCTGATCAACAGCGACTGATATTCGCTGGTAAACAACTTGAAGATTGTAAAACTTTATCTGATTACAATATTCAAAAAGAAAGTACATTACATCTTGTTTTGAGACTGAGAGGAGGCTCACAACACGAAATTCTTCCACACCCTCGCAGCAAAATATGATATTCATAGATTTGTCCAACGAAAGTGATGACGAAGAAGCACCAACAAGATTGACATGTTCCATTTGTTGGGACAAAACTAGAACTCCGTGGACAACGCTGTGCGGGCACATTTACTGCGAGACGTGCATCACAAGAATATGGAAAACCAGAAGACTCAAGTATCCGTGTTCAACATGCCGCGTTAGATGTTTGCTGAAGACGATCCACAGATTGTATGTTTAAGTTTTTATTTTAGTATTCATCACGATTTCCATCATTCAAATAAATGGAACAACCCATCCTTCGCTGGTGTGGGGGGAAGAGTAGGTTGGTAAATCAAGTTTTAGAAACGTTTCCAAAAGAAATGAAAAATTATTATGAACCGTTTGTTGGTGGAGGGAGCATATTGTTTGGACTCCTTAAAGGAATAAAATCTGGGAAATTTAAAGTGAAAGGAGAAGTGTTTGCAAGTGACTCCAATGAGTCTTTGATCCACACGTTCAAGAATATACAAAGTAAAAGTATTGAGTTGTACAATGAGCTCTTGAAACTGACAATGACACACAAAGAGAAGAGTTCCACACGTGTTATAGACGACATGATGAACCCACATTCAAAAGAGGGGTTTTATTACTCGATGAGGAAAGTGTTCAATGGATATAATCAAATAAAGAAGAATTCAGTAAAAGGATCCGCACTATTTATCTTCTTGAATATAACTGGATATGGAGGTCTGTTCAGAGAAGGTGTTTCTGGGTTTAATGTTTCGTTTGGTTTTCGTGAAAAAATCAAAAACATTTCAAAAGATCGTTTCTTATATTATTCACATCTCGTTAAAGATGTACATTTTTCTTGTTGTGATTTTGATGAGCAATTGAAAAAGGTTGAACGAAACGATTTTGTCTACCTCGATCCTCCTTACGTTCCAGTGGTTAAGGGTGCGTTCGTCAGGTACAGTGTGAATGTGTTTTCAAGAGCAACCCATTTGCGTTTGTTTGACATGTTACATGTTCTTATTAAAAGAAAAAGTCAATTTGTGATGAGCAACTCTGTAGCGCGGGAGGTGATTAGCAAGTTCAAAAACTCTTGTGTAATCGAGAGAATCCTATGTAAGAGAACGATTAACAAGTTGCGAGATTTCGTTGCAACTGAAGTTTTGGTTTGCCACAAAACCTAAACTTTATAAAGTATGTACATTATTTAAACAAAACTTTGTAAAGGCAAGAGCACGACATGTGTTTCCAACAGTTCCCAGCTTGTTGTTTCTCTAAATAAGCCTTTTCTAGTTTATCTCGAATATACTGATGAATTCTTACTTTCAATTGGTCTTCATCTATACATGTATTATTCTTCTGAATGATTCGATTCATTATATGTATTGATTTACGTATTTTGGTAGATGTCCTCAAGTGGCGCTTGCTCTGAATACATTCAAGGACATAGTCGGTTATCTTTTCAAATACCATCTCGTCTTTGAAAGTGATAGGCTCAGCGGCTATTCTAATGTCGACGTAGTCAATGATCTTCATTATTTTACCTGAACAAAAGAATAAGGGAACTCAACTAAATGGACTTCAAGCTCCATAAATTTCTTTATGATTCCACATAGTGTTATAACTATTCCCGTTCTTCCAATACTGGGTTTTGACCACATGTTTCGCATTTGATCAATACATGAAAGTCAGGATTAAAGTATAAGTGTTTGGGTGCTTCGGCTTGAGACAAAGACGGAAGACGAACTCCGCGACCTATGATGATACTATTCTCATCTATTAATTCGCTATGGCGTCCGCCATATTGTGGATAATGTTTTAAGAAAGCTTTTCCCAACAATTTCGGTCCAGTGGGTTCCAAAACGTGGGTTCCGTATACGTTATTTTCTATATTGTACAAACACATATCTATCGCAGTTCTTAGTATTGGGCTTTTGGGTTGACTACATATGAAGCCATTCCACATGAAGGGTTGTACATCTGACCCCGAATTATCCCAACCAGAAGCCCAAATAGTGTCTCGTTTTAGTAACGACTTGATAGGTTTTATACAAACGGTTTTCCAATCTGTATAAATGACACCTTCGTTATACAGTAAACAATATCTAAATAAATCACATTTGTATGCAAATGCTTTAACTTTCTTAAACGCATCTAAATGTCTTTCCCCGAAATGTTTTAGCAAATACTGTTCACAATCGTGACCATCATAATACTTTATACGGTAGCCTGGATTTAGTGTCTTCCAAGTGTTATGAGCAACTTGGATTTCATTTGATAATATTTGGGGAATATGCATAGTAAAATTTGTTATATAATAGAGGTAAAATACATCATTAATTTATTATTTTGTTTTATGTACACTAAATTTACGAGGTATATGGTAATTCAAACATTTAAGATACTCTCAAAGCATAATACTTTCATATATTACATAGTATAAATTTGTTCCAACTTTCAATTTTTTTTGGTCAAATTTATATGTTAGTTTATATACGGGTGTTTGCTTATTTTGAACATGTTTTTTCACGTTATCTGTTACAGTGTTACACAATCCTCTCTCCTGTAAAAAATGAGGGGGACCTGCTGCCATTTTGTAAGTAGAGTCCCATATTTTTTTGAACATAGCATCTTTTTGGTGAAGATGCGCAAATATATGATGAAACCAAAAGTATTCTTTACACATGTCGCGTTGTCCCCAAAAAGCCACCGTTTCATTTTTCCAAGCTTTCGTTATGTAATTGTTCAAATCGGAATACAAAAACCAGCTAGATGTCTTGATATTGGGTTCAGACCTTGCAAATGCGAAGAATCCCGAAGATATGACATCGGGAAGCCATTCGTCGAGTGGATAGTTACAAAATGTAGTCGCGTCACACCAACAACCGCCATATTTGTCTAACAAATGTATTCTTATTATATCTGAATATCCTGTCTTTGATATTTTCTTGTTCTTGATTTTAGGTATACTTTCATGTATATCGATAAAATCTTCAATATTCGAATCATCTAATTCATATAATACCCATGTTGGATTCCTTAGCTTCCATGACAAAAGACATTGTTGAACAACTTCAGGTGCATTTGAAAAACCTTGTGCCCAATATATGAATATTTTCTTTATCATCATTTCGATATACACCTTATGAATAACTTTAGGAATGTTATTGCGACATTGTTTAATGATTATGTAGAAAGTGATCACTGTAACAATGGCAAACACAAGAAAAAATGTTGTTTTATGAAATTTCTTCATTTAATATAATCAATTCTTTTAATTAGGGTTAGGGGTGTGTTCGTTTTTGTTTTTTTGATGAATTAGATTCTAAGAAGATATTTGATATTTTATTGAAGAAGGGAAAATTTGTGAACATGGTACCCTACCTCTCACAAATCGTTACCTTATGAGTTTTACATCTCCTAATAAATTTTAACAACCCCTATTGAGTTTTAACAACACAATGGAGAAAGTTCTAATGACATAGTCGGTTATCTTTTCAAAGACCTCGTCTTGAAACAACACCATTCAACCATTCACCATTCATTTCATTCATTCATTTCATTTCATTCTAAGTAAAATTACATCTGTCTAACCCTGTCGGGTGAGGCAAGTACGCCTGTTGTGACCGCTCTTCCTACAGAGGCCACACGCGGGACCCACGACATCATCATCCGAGTCCTCCGAGTCCTCCGAGTCGACATCGACCACCTCTGGCGCGTTCACCACTGGCGTAAACTCTGTTACAGAGATGATATCCTCGTCGAACTCCAGCTTCACCGCGACGGGCACGGTGGGCTCCTCCAGGATGGGCGCGGGGGCCGTGGTGAACGCCGTGGACATGAACGCCGTGAGCGCAGCCATAATCATCTGTATAACACACACCGAGTTAGAGAGAGAAAGAGATAGGGCGCAGGTGGGCATTGGGAGGCATTGGGAGGCGCACCGCCACCGTGGGCACGGGCGTGGGCTCTGCCACCGCGGCGTACTCTGCCACCGCGGCGGGCACGGGCGTGGGCTCTGCCACCGCGGCGGGCACGGGCGTGGGCTCCGTCACCGCGGCGTACTCTGCCACCGCGGCGGGCACGGGCGTGGGCTCGGGCACCGCGACGTACTCTGCCACCGCGGCGGGCACGGGCGTGGGCTCTGCCACCGCGGCGGGCACGGGCGTGGGCTCGGGCACCGCGACGGCGAGCTCCTCCTCCGTCACCGCGGCGTACTCTGCCACCGCGGCGGGCACGGTGGCCTCCTCCTCCATCACCACGAGGGAAGCAGCGGGGACCGTCAACACGGTGGCCTCCTGCACCGCGAGCGCATTCGCAATCGTCTGGTTAGAGAGAGACGCACCGCGAGGGCATTCGCAATCGTCTGGTTAGAGAGAGACGCACCGCGAGGGCATTCGCAATCGTCTGGTTAGAGAGAGACGCACCGCGAGGGCATTCGCAATCGTCTGGTTAGAGAGAGACTCACCGCGAGGGAAGCAGCGGGCAAGATGGCCTCCTCTGTGACGTCGAGCTCCTCCTCCGTGGTGGGCACGATGGCCTCCTCCATGAGCTCCTCCTCCATGGTGAACACGAAGTTCATGAGCTCCTCATCCTCAGTGGGCTCCTCGTCCATGGTGGGCACGATGGCCTCCTCCCCCATCGCAGAGCTCCACTGATCGCGGGGCCGAGGCGCGGCCCGTGTCAGAGAGAGAGAGAGCGCACTTGTTGACCACGGGCCTCGTGAACGTGCAGGTGGACGGAGCAGGTGAAAGAAAGAAGAAGCTAACACAAAATGATGAGAGAGAGAGCGCGCACCACAGGAGGCTGAATCGCAGGCGATTTGTTGACCCTCCGATGGATGTTCTTCATAAGAACATCCATGTACCCTAGTCCAGGCTTCCGCTTGCAGCCCGTGATAGAGTCACCCAACGATGACGCCCCCTGTGGTGACGAAGGAGACGAAGGAGACGAAGGAGACGAAGGACGACAATCGCCTTCTCCTTCGTCTCCTTCGTCACCACCGCCACCACCGCCACGAAAGAGGGCCGATGTGGGCGTCAGCAGGGACGTCAGGGGCACGGTGTCACTCGCCTGTGTACAACACACACCACATCGTTAGGGTTTGGCGGCGACCAATGATGGACAAATCCAAAACGCAGCGGCACGATTGTTGATTGTGCCGTCATCTAACTTTGTGCCAT
>Ga0302138_10000511_pt1 | contig 20395 bp, 23 predicted proteins | sample CBN3_321_MG_FD_203110 | JGI IMG/M metagenome (GOLD analysis project Ga0302138, IMG submission 203110) | Marine microbial communities from Western Arctic Ocean, Canada - CBN3_surface | ecosystem: Environmental > Aquatic > Marine > Oceanic | place: Canada: Western Arctic Ocean | collected 2017-09-15 | reverse complement strand
GATCAGGTACTTGGTCTGCACTTCTTTAGCCCGGCCAATATTATGAAGTTGCTCGAAATCGTGGTGCCCAAGGGTGTTGCAGATGATGTTGTGGCAACCGGGTTTGCCTTGGCAAAACGTTTGGGCAAAGTCCCGGTGCGGGCGGGAAATTCCGCTGGGTTTATAGGCAATCGTATCCTTGGGAAATATGGCATGTGTGCGGCGCATATGATGGAAGATGGTGCTACGCCATATGAGATAGACGCAGCCATCTACGCCTTTGGCTATCCCATGGGTATTCATGCCATGTATGATCTGGCCGGGCTCGACATCGGCTGGGACAATCGCAAGGCCGCAGCCCCCACCCGCAACCCCGACGAACGCGACGTGCAAATTGCCGACCGAATTTGTGAACGAGGTTGGTTTGGTCAAAAAACGGGACATGGGTTTTACCTTTACCCAGAGGGAGCAAGAATTGGCACAGCTGACCCAGAGGTATTGGCCATCATCGAGGCTGAGCGCGCGCTCAAAGGAATTACGCCCCGTGCCTTCTCTGTTGAAGACATTATGGAGCGTTATATGGCGTCCATGGTCAATGAAGCCTGCGAGGTCTTGCGTGAAGCTGTGGCATTGAAACCATCGGACATCGATGTCACTTTTGTCTACGGCTATGGCTTCCCGCGGTTCCGAGGTGGACCCATGAAATACGCAGATGGATATGGTCTCGACAAAATGCTCGACAACATACGCGCATATGAAACCCAAGACCCAGTATTTTGGAAACCTTCATCTTTACTGGTGGAATTGGTTGCCGCCGGAAAAACATTTGATGACTTAAACAAAGGATAGACTGATGGATCTCAATTTTACCGCTGCAGACCTCGCCTTTCGCCAAGAGGTCATTGAGTTTCTCGAAGCCGAATTGCCAAAGGCCATTGCTACAAAGGTAAAAGCCGATATCGCCGTGACTAAACAAGATACCGAGTTTTGGCACGCAACCCTGCACAAGCGGGGATGGCTGACCTATAGCTGGCCCAAGGCATTCGGCGGCACCGGCTGGGACCCCGTTCAGCAATTCATTTTTGAAGAAGAATGCGCAGCCGCGGGCGCGCCACGGATTTTACCCTTCGGAATAAAAATGCTTGCGCCTGTGCTAATGGCCTTCGGCTCCAAAGGGCAGCAGGATCATTGGTTGCCACGCATGTGCGATGGGTCTGATTGGTGGTGCCAAGGCTATTCCGAACCCGGATCAGGTTCCGATCTGGCCAGCCTAAAAACCACCGCTGTGAAAGATGGTGACGACTACATCATCAACGGTCAAAAAACTTGGACCACTCTCGGCCAATACGCAAATATGATTTTTTGCTTGGTGCGTACCGATGGCACCTGCAAACCACAGGCGGGGATATCTTTTATTTTGGTGGATCTTGCCACGCCCGGTATAGACATGCGCCCAATCCGTACCCTCGATGGTGGGTATGAGGTGAATGAAGTGTTTTTTACCAACGTTCGCGTGCCTGCCTCCAATCTGGTGGGTGAGGAAAATAAGGGCTGGACATACGCAAAATATTTACTTGCCCACGAGCGCAACGGCATCGCTAATATTGGCATTTCCAACCAAAAATTATCGCGGTTAAAGCAGCTGTCTTTGACCCAAAAACGCGCGGGGAAACCATTGGCTGAAGATCCACTTTTTGCCGCGCGGTTGGCACGGCTTGAGATTGAACTGCGCAATTTGGAGACAACCAATCTGCGGGTGCTGGACGGATTTTCGAAAGGAGCAGGGCCCGGCCCAGAAAGCTCTATGTTAAAAATTATTGGCTCAGAGCTGGAGCAAAATTTTGATGATCTCACCCGGCGTGCGCTTGGCCGCCATGCTCAAGCCCATACGCCAGAGGTGTTTGAGCCCGGCTATAACGGCCCCCAAGTGGCACCAAAAAATATGGCCAATCAATCCGCCACTTATTTCAACAAGCGCAAAGTATCAATATACGGCGGGTCAAATGAAATCCAAAAAAATATCATCACCAAAATGATACTGGAGCTTTAATAATATGGACTTTCAACCCACAGAAGAGCGCCGCATGCTAGTCGAGATGATCGGAAAATTTGTTCAAAATGAGTACCCCCTAAAAGGGCGATTGGATGCCGGAGCCAGCGAATTGGGCTACAATTTTCAGGCCTATGCGCAGATGGCAGATCTTGGATTGATCGGCGCATTGTTTGACGAAGAAATCGGCGGTTTTGGCGGTGCTGGTTTTGATATTGCCACAGTCTTCACGGAGCTTGGCAAAGGTTTGGTCAATGAACCCCTCAATGACACCGCGTTGGCCAGCGGCTACATCCTTGCTCAGACAGGTCACTTAGATTGGGTCAAGAAAATCATCTCAGGCGAAAAACGTGTGGCGCTGGCGTTGATCGAAAACGGCGCCGACTATGACTGGTACCTGCCGGAGACCACTGCCATCTCCAGCGGCGACGGTTGGAAATTGACTGGGGAAAAAACCAGCGTGAAATTTGCCCATGGGGCGGATGCAGTAATTGTCAGTGCCAAAACTAACACCTCAGACGGACTAAGTCTGTTTTTGGTCACAGGCAATGCGCCAGGGATAACGCAGCACCGATTCCAAACGGTGGACGGGGGCAGTGCTTGCGACATAAGCCTAGCAGACACGCCTTCCCTTCTTCTCGGTGTTGAGGGTGGCTCATATGAGATTATTGACGCCACAGCCGCCCGCTGTACCCTTGCGCTCTGCGCGGAAGCTCTGGGCATCATGGACAGTATCAAAACCATGACCGTCGACTATCTGCGCACCCGCCAACAGTTTGGCACTGTGCTTGGAAAATTTCAGGCCCTGCAACACCGTATGGCCCAAATGCTGTTGGAAATTGAACAGGCCAAATCAGCAGTCACCAACGCCGCCAGGGACTTGAACGCCCCCACAGATGAACGCAACCGTGCAATCTCTGCGGCGAAATACTCAATTGGCCGCATTGGCTGCTATTTGGCCGAAGAGGCCATTCAACTGCATGGTGGTATCGGGATGACTTGGGAATATGACCTTGGACATTTTGCCAAGCGATTGGTGATGATAGATCATGAATGGGGCGACCAGGACCATCACTTGATGCGCTATGCCCAAAGCTAGAGAGCTTTGATTATTTTGGGCGGACCCATTCACCCTAAGGCATATGGATCGAAGAGCTGACGCCGCAGACCGATGAAAGATTAGGCGGATATAACAATGGGCTTTAGTCTGTTTCTTGTCATACTGTCTTTCGCGGCCTAACTAAGAAATTATAATCTAAGGAACACGCGATGCACAACCCAGCCGACCCTTATGATGATATCCGCGAAGCCATAGCCAAGCTCTGCGCGCAATTTCCCGGCAGCTACTGGCGGGCTTTGGATCGTGAGATGGCCTACCCAACAGAATTTGTGGCGGCCTTAACCCAAGCAGGGTGGCTTGGGGCTTTGGTCCCTGAAGAATATGGTGGCTCCGGCCTGCCTCTGTCTGCAGGTGCCGCTATATTAGAAGAGATTCACAAGTCCGGCGGTAATGCCGGGGCCTGCCATGCGCAGATGTACACAATGGGCACGCTCCTGCGCCATGGATCCGAGCCACAAAAACGCCAATACCTACCTGCGATCGCCGCAGGATCATTACGCCTGCAAGCCTTTGGCGTGACAGAACCCACCTCAGGAACCGACACCGGCGCCCTAAAAACCACAGCCAGATTGGACGGGGGTCACTATGTGATCAATGGTCAAAAAATCTGGACCAGCCGCGCCGAACATTCGGATCTTATGATCCTGCTAGCCCGCACCACACCATTGGCTGAAGGCATGAAAAAAACTCAAGGCCTTTCCGTTCTGCTGGTAGATATGCGCGAAGCGATCGGCAACGGCCTAACAATCCGCCCAATCCGCACCATGATGAACCATGCCACAACCGAAGTATTTTTCGATGATCTCCGGGTCCCTGTGGAAAATCTGATTGGTGATGAAGGCAAAGGCTTTCGCTACATCCTATCAGGCATGAATGCAGAGCGTATTTTGATTGCATCTGAATGCATCGGTGACGCAAAATGGTTTATTGATAAAACAGTTACTTACGCAAAAGATCGCAGCGTTTTTGGCCGTGCCATAGGGCAAAATCAAGGGGTGCAATTCCCCATAGCCAAGGCTTATGCCAATATGCGGGCCGCCGAGTTGATGGTAAGAGAGGCTTTGACGCTGTACGAATCTGGAGAAAATCCGGGCGCAGAAGCCAATATGGCGAAACTGTTGGCTGCGGATGCCTCAAACGAGGCTGCAAATGTTGCGGTGCAAACCCATGGAGGTTTTGGCTTCGCAGAGGAATACGACATTGAGCGGAAATTCAGAGAAACCCGGCTGTACCAGGTGGCGCCCATTTCCACGAACCTGATCCTATCTTACTTGGCCGAACATGTTCTTGAACTGCCGCGCTCTTACTAGATCCACATGCAGGAGGGATATAAAGGCAACCCGGCCTGCTAATTTCATGGTAAGCTCAAACCGTAAGAATTGTTGAGCCTGTCGTTGCACGGCCTTCCAGCGCGTCATGCGCCTTTTTCACGTTATCCAGTGCGAATTCTTGACCGATCACAATTTCGACTTCCCCAGAAATCACCTTCGAGAACAGATGCCGTGCCATTTCTTGGCAATGGTCATGGTTGCCAATGTGGGTAAACAACGTGGGGCGGGTAATTTTCAAGGATCCCTTTGCCCCAAGCTGGGCCAGGTTAAACGGTGGCACCGGGCCTGATGCGTTGCCAAATGTGATCATCATGCTCAGGGGCTTAAGACTGTTGAGCGATCCTTCAAATGTGGAGGCCCCAACCGAATCCATCACCACGTCAACACCCTTGCCACCAGTTAATTCCTTAACTTTTTCTTCGAAGTTTTTGGTGTTGTAATTGATGCAATGGGTCGCACCATAGTCCAGCGCGAGCTTACATTTATCATCGGTACCGGCCGTACCGATCAGCGTGATGCCCTCAGATTTAGCCCACTGGCAGGCGATCAAGCCAACTCCACCTGCGGCGGCGTGAAACAATACTGTGTCTCCAGCGTGCAAAGGCGTGGTGCGGTGGAACAGGTATTGCACCGTCATGCCTTGCAGCATCATCGCCGCACCCTGCTCAAAGCTAATTCCATCTGGCAAAGGGCAGACCTGTGCGGCGGGCATAACACGCCGTTCGCAATACGAACCTGGAGGCATTGACGCATAGGCCGCACGATCGCCCACTTTGAGATGTGTCACGCCTTCGCCCACAGCCTCAATAACGCCAGCCCCCTCCATGCCCAACGCTTGTGGAAGGCTCAGTGGATAAAGCCCAGTACGCTGGTAAACATCAATAAAGTTCAAGCCACAGGCTTTATGCGCAATACGCACCTGCCCCGCAGCTGGATCCCCCACCGGCATATCCATTATTTGCAGCTTATCGGATCCACCAAATTCATTAATCACAACTGTCTTATTCATCACGCTCTCCCTGATTGCGAAATAAGTTTAGCGCATTGGGAAGGTTTAACAATAACAATATGGCTGCAGCGGCACTGTCGCCTGAGATAAACCAACGCTTATCGGCTGGCCACAGCAAAATTTTCTCAATAGGTTTGCGATATGATTACCTTTGCGCTTGCGATTGTCTTAATGTTGTCGACCCCGGGGCCCGGAGTGCTCTCTGCTGCGGGGGTGGCTGCTGGATTTGGTCCCCGCGCCGGGCTGCGCTATGTGGCGGGGCTGTGTATTGGGCAGGCACTGGTCTTTGCTGCGGTGGCGGCCGGGCTCTCGACTTTTGTATTAGCCACCCCTTGGCTGCGCCTCACCCTGATGGCGCTGTCCTTTTGCTATTTACTTTATCTGGCCTACCGTATTTCTTTCGCGGGATCAAAAATTGCGTTCATCCAATCCGCACACGCACCGGGGCTTATTGCGGGGCTACTTTTGCAGCCGATCAACCCAAAAGCCTATGCAGTACTCACCGCCCTACTTACGGGATTTCCCCTTTACCCTGAAGCCTATTGGACCGAAGTCGCCATAAAATTTGTGATCCTGAACATCATCTGGGTTCCTATTCACGTGGTCTGGGTGTATTTTGGGGTCTCGTTGAAGCGGCTCAATCTCTCACCCAAGGCGCAACGCGGCATTAATATCGCCATGGCGCTGTCAATGTTACTTGTGGTCTTCCTAGCAGCTTGGGCAACTTTCTAAGCGGCTCAGACACGGAACATCCGTTCCACCAGCCGACGGCGCGCCAGAGGCAAGGCCCGATCACCCAGCGACGGCGCGAGCCATTTTTCCAAAAAGTGCCCAGTCGTGCGCAGGCCTTGGGCGATCTCCACGTTACTGGCCACACTGTCGCCTATCATACAAGGTACCAAGGGTAGAAGCTGTGTCTTCCAACGCCCAGCATGATGCGCCGCCACCGCACGCCCAGACTTTGGCGAGACATAAGCCAAATTCTCTGTGGTACCAGAGACCACACAGCACGTCAGATCCAAACCAAAACCTAAAACTTCCAACAGCTGAATTTCCCAATGCAAATAAGCCAACGGCCAAGCGTCAGTGGAGCACATGAGATCCAGCAAGCTGACAGATGATTTATAGAGTGCGGAATGGATTTCACGTTCTGGTAACGAAAAGTTGAGCAGACCCACGGCCGATGTTAGGCCCGCAAGAGTTAATGGATCAGCCATCACTTGCGCCGCGCGGCTGCGCAAAGGTTCGGCAGTAAAGGACCCGAGGTGCTCTTCAAGCCGAGCCTTCCAAACCACCTCAATCTGTCCACCCGGCTGCAAAACAGGTGCCTGCTTGCGCCCAGCACCGCCACGGACAACCCCCAAGTGACGGCCATGGCTTTCAGTGAAAACTTCGATGATTACAGCATTCTCACCATGCTTTCGCACCGCCAGCAATACCCCCTCATCACGCCATTCAATCACTGTTTAGTCCCCAACTTTCAAACAAGAGGGCCTCTTAGATATCCCTTTAGGTCAGTCTACCCAGAACGCATTTAAATGTTAAGTTATTTGAAAAACAGCTGTCGCTACTCACTCAATCCCGGCTCATCCAGCAAATGCCTACCCGCACGATCTTCGACTTCGATCACCCAAAGATCTGGATCAAAGCTTTGTTGACGGGTGATGGCCGCATCAAGAGCGGGCTCATCGCCACAGATCAACTCGATCCAATTGCGCGCACCCGTTGTCAGATCAAACGAACGTTGAAAAACCCTGCCTTTACCGTCCAAAGTGTTCAGCTTCACCAACACAGCCCCGGCAGTTGCGTCGCCCCGCGCCACTACAAAAGCTTGAATGTCGACGAGGCGCAGGCGGGTCAGATAGGCTGAAACCCATACATCACTGGTCAGCCGGATCATACGTTCCCATCGCGAAAATCGAGGCCCATTTCCATGTAACGCTCTTTTTCTTCCAACCAATTAGGACGGACTTTGACTTGCAAGAACAGATGTACCTTACGGCCCAAAAACACTTCCAATTCCGCACGGGCTTGGGTGGAGACAGCTTTGATTGACTCGCCACCTTTGCCCAAAACAATACCCTTATGGCCATCGCGCATCACATAGATCAGCTGGTCAATTTTGCATGACCCATCTTTGCGCTCTTCCCAAGCTTCAGTCTCCACCGTCAGCTGGTAGGGTAATTCTTGGTGCAACCGCAGGGTAAGTTTTTCGCGTGTAGTTTCGGCAGCCAGCATACGTAGTGGTAAATCCGCAATCTGATCTTCAGGATAGAGCCAAGGCCCCTCCGGCACCTCACCTGCAATCCATGTTTTCAGTGCGTCACAGCCATGGCCTTTTTCAGCTGAGATCAAAAATGTTTCGACGAAGTCAAACGCCTCGTTCATAGCTTTAGTCAGCGCCAGCAACTCTTCGGCATGTACTTTGTCAATTTTATTGATGGCCAAAGCAATCGCTTTACCTTTGGGAAGGTCTTTCAGGGCCTCCATAATCCCGTCCACTCCTTCGGTCACACCGCGGTGAGCCTCGATCAGAAAAACAGTGAGATCGGCATCCGCAGCCCCGCCCCATGCAGATTTAACCATAGCGCGATCAAGCCGGCGCTTTGGACGAAAAATGCCCGGGGTATCAACAAATACAATTTGTGCGTTTCCCTCTATCGCAACGCCGCGGATTCGCGCTCGGGTAGTTTGCACCTTATGGGTAACAATCGATACTTTTGCCCCAACCATGCGGTTGAGCAGAGTTGATTTACCTGCGTTTGGCTCCCCTATTAGGGCCACAAATCCGGCGCGTGTACTCATACCCCTAGCCTTTCCAACATTTGTTGTGCCGCGGCCTGTTCGGCCTGGCGTTTTGATCCAGCTTTAGCTCGCGCCACTTCGCCCGAATGTAATTGTACTTCGATCTCAAACAGTGGCGCATGGTCCGGGCCAGCACGAGACAGCTCAACATATCTCGGTGGCAAGCCTTTTCGAGCTTGCGCCCATTCTTGTAAGGCTGTCTTTGGATCACGAGCATCAGCTTTTACCGATGTAATCCGAGTATTCCAAAGTCTTAGTATCAAGCTTTGTGCCGCAGAGAAACCACCATCACGGTATACTGCTGCAATCAATGCTTCCATTGCATCCCCCAGCAAGGCTTCTTTGCGGCGACCACCACTTATCATTTCTGAGCGTCCCAATTTCAACATGTCACCGATACGGATAGATCGCGCGACATCTGCACAAGTTTCTTTACGCACCAGAGCATTAAACCGCGGGGCCAATTGACCTTCACTGGCTTTAGTATCAACGTCCAGCAAGGCCTGCGCCATCACCAAACCTAACACACGGTCACCTAAGAACTCTAATCGTTCATTGTCTGAACGGGTAGCAGAGGAAATGCTTGAATGTGTTAACGCCGTAATCAGCAGTCCAGGGTCTTTAAACTCATATCCAATATCAGCAGAAAACTGGCTTAGATCAGCAGACAGCCTAATCATTTTGGGCATGGCTTCACCATCATCATCTAGTTGACGGCCTTAAGATAGCGGTCACTACGCCAGGTCCAGAAAGCAAGGATTGAGCTACCGGCTGACGAAAACAGAATACGGTCGGCACGTCCGACAATATCTTTCATCGGTACAAACCCAACGCCCCCAATGGATTGTGGTACTCGGCTGTCAGAAGAATTGTCTCGGTTGTCACCCATAAAAAAGAAATGATCCTCAGGTACAGAATACACTTTCGTGCTATCAACATTCATCCTGCCGCCCAGCTGCATTTCATCTTGGTCAATCGTATCCAAAATCCCGTGAGACACACCATTAGGGAGAGTTTCTATATATTTTTTCTTAATGCAATCTGCGCCCATACCAACCACACCATTACTACAGATTGGGCGATTGCGTTGCGAGCCTTGTGGTCCATAGATCTCAACAAAGTCTGCCACTGGTTCTATTTTGACCGCTTTACCGTTAATTTTCAAAACACCACCTTGCATCTGAATTTTTTCTCCTGGTAAGCCAATCAGCCGCTTAATATAGTCTGAGCCCGTCACTGGATGGCGAAATACCACAACATCGCCTCGCTTCGGGTCCCCACCCAAAAAGCGCGTATCGCGATCCTTTAGAAATCCACAGAAATCGTCTGCATCAATGTCCACTCCAAAACGAGGAACTTGGATTTTAGGGCAGGAAGCATAGGAATAGCCGTAAGCCATCTTATTCACAAAGAGAAAATCTCCGATCAACAACGTGTCTTTCATTGAGCCTGAAGGGATCCAAAACGGCTGAAAAAACAAGGTGCGAAACACGCCTGCTATCAATAGTGCGTAGAATATCGTTTTGATGGTTTCAACAGCACTTGCTATGAAAGTTTTTTCTTCAGTTACGGCCATAATATCCCCAGAAGTTAATTTAGGGGTATGTGAGGCGCTTGCAGTCCAGAGTCAAGTTGGAGTAGCTGCTCTATTAGCCATATCCAATCGAGCTTCGATCACGACAAATGCCTGTGCCCACGGGTGATCATCCGTCAGGGTGCAATGGATAACAGCGGTATGTCCTTCAGGTGTCATCTGCACCAAACGCTCCGCTGCCCAGCCTGTCAGAGCCATCATGGGCTGGCCACTGTGCATATTGGTGACACCCATATCTTTCCAGCTTATCCCCATAGCAAGCCCAGTACCTAAAGCTTTAGAGCAGGCCTCTTTAGCCGCCCAACGTTTAGCATAAGTGCCCGCCACATCTTTACGAGATTCTGACTTACGTTGCTCAATCGCCGTAAATACCCGGTTTTTGAACCTATCACCAAATCGATTCAAAGTGCCTTGTATCCGCTCAATATTTGCCAAGTCCGTACCTATCCCTAAGATCATGCGCGGGCTTGCTGCATCAGGCGACGCATTTCCACAATCGCAGGCTCGAGCCCCATGAACACCGCTTCACCAATCAGGAAATGGCCAATGTTCAGTTCTGCTACCTCTGATAAGGCAGCGATCGGGCCCACATTTCCAAATGTAAGGCCATGGCCAGCATGCACTTCAAGCCCTAGTTCATCGGCGAAAGCCGCACAGCGCATGATCCGTTTAAGCTCATCGTCTGTAGCCCTGATGTCACCCTTTGCGTGAAAATCACAATAGGCACCGGTGTGCAGTTCCACAACAGGAGCGCCCACGCCGACACAGGCTTCCAACTGACGTTCATCCGCCTCTACAAAGAGTGACACGCGGCATCCCATCTCCGATAACGGAATGATGAAGTCGGCTAATCGGCTTTGGTCCGCAGCAATTTCCAGCCCACCCTCAGTGGTGCGCTCTTCACGTTTTTCAGGCACTATACACACAGCATGGGGTTTTAGACGCAATGCAATAGCTTGCATTTCTACAGTTGCAGCTATCTCAAAATTGAGAGGCACTGTCAAAGCGTCCATCAAAGCCTCTATGTCTTTATCCTGAATGTGGCGGCGATCTTCGCGCAAATGCGCTGTGATGCCATCAGCACCCGCAGCCTCAGCCATCAATGCCGCTCGTGCCGGATCAGGATAAGCCGCGCCGCGCGCGTTTCGTAAAGTTGCTACATGGTCAATGTTTACGCCAAGACGTTGCTTATTTGCCATCATAATTTCTTTCTACAACAGGATCAGATCCCAGAATCTTTATCACGTTTGAGCAGTGCTTTTTTGCGTAGCTCTGCCAACTTAGCCGCTAATAAGCCTTTTCGCCGGTTTTTATAGGCACGGATTGCTGGCACCGAAACATAATAGGCTACAAGACCTGAGATTATCCCTGGTGGCAAACCACCCACAAGCCAAGGAAAAAAGAGCGTGTCCCAAAACTCCAGCAAATAGGTCCAGTCCCAATGTGCTACTGTGAAGGTAGCTTTAAAATTGTACCAAAGCTCAGACAGCGCGCGCAAGAACATCTGACCAAAACCAACATGGAACTCGCTATCCAACCGCTGCCCAAGCAAAGAATAGCCAGTGCCTAAAGCCGCAGCCCCAATTGGGATATACGTAAGCGGGTTACCAAAAAATGTCCCAAGCAATGAAGCTAATACATTAGCTCTTAGCAAAACGGCCAGAAGACCGGCAACAATGAAATGTAGGCCATAAAATGGACTAAACGCGGTAAAGACGCCCACAGCTATGCCGCGCGCAATTTGCTCTGGCGTGCCAGGTAAACGCTGCAAACGGTGCTTCACGTAAATATAGGTACGGTTCCACCCGCCTTTGGGATATATCACTTCCCAAACCGCTCTGCCCAACCCACGTCTATCGCGACGTCTAAACACCAACTTTATCCCATTCACCTTCGAAAGAAGTTATATCCTGCCCCAACGTCGGGTCACGATGCCGGCTGATCTCTGCAACGTCATTTTCTGCTTCCAACGCTGTCAACACCATGTGCAATTGTGACACATCGCGCAATTCCAAATCTATAATCAATTTAAAATAGTCAGGTTTGCGATCCGCGAAATACATATCTGATATATTTGCCTTCTGGTCGCCGATCAAAGTGCAAATATGACCCATAACCCCAGCACCATTTCGGATAGTCACCTCGATACGCACCGGATGGGTCGCAGCATGTAGGCCATCATGCCAAGCCAAATCCAACCAACGATCCATTTGTTTTTCATAATTCAAAAGATTGCGGCAATCGATCGTATGCACTACGACACCTTGACCACGAAAGGTTATACCAACAATCCGTTCACCCGGTAGGGGGTTGCAACAATCAGCATGCGTAAAATTTTGCCCTGGGTCCAGCCCGATCACGGCAACGGCAGCGTCCACCTCATCGGCTGAGCGCACTTTGAGGTTGGGATACAGTTCAGCAACTACTTCGCGAGCAGCAATTTCAGAGCTACCAAGACGCGCCAAAAGCTCATCCGCATTAGGCAGGCCAAAGTGTTTTGCAGCAGTACTTAAAGCTCGATCTGTGGATTTTTTATTTACATTTTCAAACGCAACCCGAGCAAACTCACGTCCTAGGTTGATAAATTTTTCTCGGTCCACTTCACGTAGACTGCGCCTAATAGCGGTTTTAGCACGGCCAGTCGCAGCTATATCAATCCAACTAGCCGGCGGAGTTTGGCCCTCTGCAGTAATTATTTCCACAGATTGTCCGTTACGCAGACGCGTCCAGAGCGGCACTCGGATCCCATCCACCTTCGCCGACACGCAAGCTGACCCGATCCGGGTGTGAATAGAAAAAGCAAAATCAATCGGTGTTGCACCTCGAGGCAGCTTGATGACTTCGCCCTTCGGTGTAAAGCAAAACACCTGGTCAGTGTACATTTCCAGCTTAAACGCCTCAAAAAACTCACCGTCATCACCCTCAGGTCCAAACCGTTCCGTCAGAGAGGCAATCCAAGCCGATGAATCGCCAGCAAAAGGATTTTCAACCCGCGCACCATCACGGTATGACCATGTCGCTGCTGCGCCTTTTTCAGCAACTTGATGCATAGCTTTGGTGCGTATCTGCACCTCAACACGGCGCGCATTTCGTCCGGAGACCGTGGTATGAATGCTGCGGTAGCCGTTGGTTTTGGGTTGGCTAATATAATCTTTAAACCGACCAGGCACAGAGCGCCAACGCTGGTGAATTATACCCAAAACACGATAACAATCGGCTTCATCATCCACAATTACACGAAATCCATATATGTCAGACAGGCGAGAAAACGATAACTCTTTTGTCTGCATTTTACGCCAAATAGAATATGGCTTTTTGGCGCGTCCCTGTATTTCAGACAAAATACCTTCGCCCGCCATCTCCTTCAGTAAATCACCCTTTATCTGTTCAACCACATCTCCAGTTTCATTTTGCAATTTGATGAATCGACGAATAATGGACTGCCGGCCCTCAGGATTCAGGACTTGAAACGCAAGGTCTTCAAGCTCTTCACGGAGCCAATGCATACCCATCCGGCCAGCAAGTGGCGCATAGATATCCATTGTCTCACGAGCTTTTTGCTGCTGTTTCTCTGGGCTCATAGAGCGGATGGTGCGCATATTGTGCAAACGATCTGCCAATTTGACTAAAGTTACCCGAATGTCTTTCGACGTAGCCATGATCAATTTGCGAAAGTTTTCGGCCTGCTTGTTCACTGTGGAAGATAACTGCAGATTGGTAAGCTTGGTCACTCCGTCAACAAGCTCAGCTATTTCGTGGCTAAATAGTTCCTCAACATCGGTATATTTAGCTTTTGTATCCTCAATCGTATCATGCAAAAGAGCAGTGATGATTGACGCATCATCTAGTTGCTGGTCGGCAAGTAAACATGCCACAGCTAACGGGTGGGTATAATAAGGTTCGCCAGAACGACGGATCTGCCCGTCATGCATCTCGCAACAAAAATTATAAGCTTTAGTTATAAGTGCAACGTTAGTTGACGGGTTATAAGCACGGATCAGACCGATCAGGTCATCGGCAGTGATCATGCGCTCACTTCCTTAACGCTTGCTTTGAGCTTCCATCAAAGCACGCAATAGTTTTTCATCATTTAAATCATCTTCGGCAGGCTTGTCTGGCTCGCCACCCATCAGCAAGGCCATAGAATCCTCTTCAGGCTCGTCAATTTCGATTTGAGTTTGATTACTTTCGATAAGACGCTCTAGCAGATCGCCAACCATCTGAGTTTCATCTGCAATTTCACGCAAGGAAACAACAGGGTTTTTATCATTGTCGCGATCCACGGTTACCGGCGAACCACTGGCAATTTCGCGGGCCCGGTGGGACGCTAGCATAACTAGATCAAAGCGATTAGGGACTTTGTCTACACAATCTTCAACTGTGACACGCGCCATGACGAATCTCCTGCACCTGTAATGAAGCTTGCTACTTAGGAGTGAACGTAAAGAAACGCAAGAGTGAAATGCGCATTATTGCTCTGGCATCGGCCGCAGGGCATCACGATCAGCTGCTGACAAACGGCCATACATTTGCCGCACCGTCAGCCCAAAGACGGGGTGGCGCCAGTCAGGGGCTATATCCATTAAGGGGCCTAAAACAAAGGCACGGTCCTGCAGTCGCGGGTGCGGTAAGATCATTTCTTTGGGGGTTTGTTGTATCTGCTGCGAAAGGGGCATGTCTCGCCATTGCGCATAGCCATTCAGGGATGGAGCAATAATATCCCCAAAGGTCAACAAATCTAAGTCTAACACACGCCCGCACCACCTGGCATCACGCGCGCGCCCAAACATTGCCTCTATCTCGTGTAAAATATCCAAAAGCTCATTTGCTTCGCCTCTAAACTTAAACTCAACGGCTCCATTCACGTAATCCGGGCCATAGCCAACCGGGAAGCAAGGAGTAGAGAAAAACCTACTTCTATACATCAAACTATTGGTGCACAGGCGCAAATTTGCCATTGCGTAAGTCAAAGTTTTTCCGGGTTCACCTACCGAAGAAGGTAAATTTCCACCAAGTGCGACTAATACACTTTTTGCTTTCAGATTCACACTAATTTTCATTTTTAACATTTATCTACTATTTAAGTTTTTTGTAAAAATTTTTACAAAAATAAACAAGGTTTAGTGTAGTAATTTACAAAATATTTAATTGAACCAACGTTAGAGTTGTACAATAATTTTCTCAAAGACAAAGCTAGCCTAACAGTTGAACAGCGCTTTGGGGAGACTCGCAAAATTCGAATTTAGCTATCAATTAATCGGGAGGACTTCAATGTAAAAATCAATTTTGATCTGTCGCAGCAACTTGCAAACTGAGGCCGCTGCCGATAATCAGGGCTTGTTTTAGGTGTTTATAGATGGTGGGCGTTTATCTAGGCTATGATAGTCGCCAATGGGCCACTACAGCAGATGAAGCCTGATGGCGCCAAAAAAGGTGTATTAAAATGTTTTATCGTGATGAGCGTTTGGCCCTCCTTATTGATGGACCAAATTTATTCTCAGCAGCAAAGACCCTTGGGTTTGATATAGACTATAAATTACTTCGACAGGAATTTATGAACCGCGGGAAAATGCTGCGTGCAATTTATTATACTGTGGTAATTGAAAATGATGAGTATTCCCCGGTCCGTCCGCTGGTAGACTGGCTGAATTACAATGGCTTCACCATGGTAACAAAAGCAGCCAAAGAATTTACTGATAGTCAAGGACGCCGGAAAATTAAAGGCACCATGGATATTGAATTAACTGTCGACGCAATGGAATTAGCGCCGCATGTCGATCATATAGTGTTGTTCTCAGGTGATGGCAATTTCAGTCCAATGGTTGAAAGCATTCAGCGCCAAGGCGTTCGCGTTTCTGTTGTTTCAACAATCAGAACCAATCCGCCGATGCTTGCGGATGAACTTCGTCGCCAATGCGATAACTTTATCGAGTTGGATGGTTTACGTAATGCCATTGGTCGTCCGGTACGCGAAACTGATGACAATACCCACTAGCTGACGCTGAATAAACCAGACCGCACTCTGGACGATCCGGCCCGGCACGATTAGTTTCCCGGGTAAAGGATGCCAAACATGACAAAACCCCACCTTAAACTTTACCTTGCGGCCCCACGTGGGTTTTGTGCGGGCGTTGACCGTGCCATCAAAATTGTTGAATTAGCCCTACAAAAATGGGGTGCTCCAGTTTATGTCCGACACGAAATTGTGCATAATAAATTCGTAGTAGATAGTTTACGCGACAAGGGCGCTATTTTTGTCCAGGAGCTTGATCAATGCCCCGACGATCGCCCCGTCATTTTTTCGGCCCATGGAGTTCCAAAATCCGTTCCAAATGCCGCCCATGCACGCAATATGGTTTTTGTAGATGCAACCTGCCCATTGGTCAGCAAAGTTCATATTGAAGCGGAGCGGCATAGCCAAAACGGTTTGCAGATGATCATGGTTGGCCATGCAGGGCATCCAGAGACAGTAGGCACTATGGGGCAACTACCAGATGGGGAAGTACTTTTGGTCGAAACCGAAGTTGACGTAGCCCAAGTTCAAGTCCGTGATGTGGACCAGCTGGCCTATATAACACAAACCACACTATCCGTGGACGACACAGCCGGGATCGTGGCAGCTTTGCAAAGCCGCTTCCCAAAAATAGTCGGCCCACACAAAGAAGACATCTGCTACGCAACCACCAATCGCCAAGAAGCTGTAAAAGCAATTGCACCGCTTTCCGACGCACTTTTAGTTGTGGGCTCCCCAAACTCATCAAACTCCAGGCGTCTAGTCGAAGTAGCCTCACGCGCAGGCTGCAGCTATACGCAACTGGTGCAACAGGCCACGGATATTGATTGGCGTGCCCTACATGGGATCAAAAGCATTGGTATTACGGCGGGTGCCTCCGCACCAGATTTTTTGATCCAAGAAGTGGTAAACACCTTTTCCGATTACTATAATGTGTCTGTCAAAACCGTTGAAACTAAAAAGGAAAATGTAAGTTTCAAAGTACCACGCGTCTTGCGTGACGCAAAATGATAGCCCCACTATTCAATGTTATTGATGGCCTTACGGGCCTAAGCCCAACAGGTTGTATACCCCAACAGAAAAGCCACATATCATGACCGACGTACAAACACTTGCCGTGTATAATGTAAAAATTGAAGACTATCTGCGCCTCACCCAAGCTCCACCCAGCAAATCGCTCTTGGCTTTCATTAGCGCAATTCCTAAAGGCGGGAGAGTACTGGATTTAGGTTGCGGTCCCGGGCTCGCTGCTGCAAAAATGGCAAGCCAGGGTCTTCAGGTTGACGCTACCGATGGCAGCGAGGCTATGGTTGCAGCCGCGGCTAAACACCCAGGTGTTAAAGCCAAACAAGCCACCTTTGACAGAATGCCAACTGCAGCGACTTACCATGGTATTTATGCAAATTTTTCACTGCTCCACGCCACGCGCTCAAACTTTTCACGCCACATCCAGGCCTGCCACACTGCTCTGCACTCCAGCGGCATATTGCATTTGGGTATGAAGCTTGGTCTAGGCGAAAAACGCGACGCGCTTGGCCGGTTCTATACCTATTATGCTGCCGACGAACTTACAGATGTACTAACCACTGCAGGATTTACGATCACTTTTCAGCGCGAGGGCAAAGAACTTGGGTTAGCCGGCGATGTGGAGCCTTTTATAATGATGACCGCCTATGCGTAGCTTGATTGCCTATACTGACGGCGCCTGTAGCGGCAACCCAGGCCCAGGCGGCTGGGGCGTGGTCCTGCAAGCCAAATCTGGCGTAGAGGTGACTAAGCAGCGCGAACTCTGCGGCGGCGCCGCTGAGACCACCAACAACCGTATGGAACTGACGGCCGCAATATCAGCATTGGAAGCCTTGTCTCAGAGCTCAACTATCACTGTGGTAACCGACAGCGTCTACGTCAAAGATGGCGTGACCAAATGGATTTTTGGCTGGAAGAAAAACGGCTGGAAAACCGCCGCCAAAAAGTCCGTAAAAAACGAAGACCTGTGGAAGAAACTTGACACCGCTCAAGCGCAACACACGGTCACATGGGAATGGGTTAAGGGCCACGCCGGACACCCAGAAAACGAGTTGGCTGATGAATTGGCTTGTTCAGGAATGGCACCATTCAAAATTTGAGAACTCGTTTATCCACAAATACTTACACGAAAAGAACGAGGCGCTAACCACATGAAAAAAAAGAAACTCACATCTATTTTTGAAATTTTAGGCTCAGTTCTAGCTATGATCTACGCATTGCTAATAGCCTCGAATACAGGCAACGAAACCGTAGGCTTCATACTCCTTTTAATATCAGCCTGCCTGTTCGCAGCCTGGGCAGTTCTCGACCACCGTTGGGCTTTTTTACTGCTACAAGGGTTTTACGCAGCTTCAGCTATTATCGGATTAATCCGGTGGGCGTGAGGCTTATGAAATGGCAAGCAATCAGTATTGCCTGAAGGCAGAGTTACCGTTGAAACCTCACTAAGGGCAAAAGTTGAACAACCCGGATAAGTCTTGGGAACGCGCGCCTAACCCAACCACTCCGGCAGGTTATGGCCTTGTTGAAAAATCTCAGCCGTTTGAGCCTTTTTTCCTGCGGGTTGTACGTGGCGCAGCAACACAGATCCTTGCCCACATGCAATTTCGGTATCCTTCAAAACTTGCCCTGGCGCGCCTGCGCCGTCCGAAAGTGATGACGCCAAAATCTTCAGTCTTTGATCTCCCATCATGCACCATGCTCCCGGGAAGGGAGACAGACCACGAATTTGGCGATCAACATCCACCGCCGTACGGGTCCAATCTATTCGAGCTTCAGACTTATCAATCTTGGCGGCATAACACATGCCAATATTGGTCTGAGGTACCTTTGGATAGCCCGGCAGGTTGTCCAAAACATCCACCACAGCCGATGACCCAATAGTGGCAAGCCGGTCATGCAATTCAGCTGTTGTCTCTATGATACCAATATTTAAGCTGCGACGAATTCGGACAGGACCGGTGTCTAGGCCTGCATCCATCTGCATGATGCTCACCCCAGTTTCACAGTCCCCTGCCATGATTGCACGGTGAATTGGTGCTGCCCCTCGCCACCTTGGCAGCAGGCTAGCGTGAATATTTAAACAACCATGTTCGGGAAAATTCAATATCTCCAATGGCAGGATCAAACCATAGGCTACTATCACAGCAATATCAGCCTTATGGGCCCTAAAGGCTGCTACATCAGCTGGATCTCGAAAATCCACTGGCGTGAATACGGGCCAACCACGCACCTCAGAAAGCTGATGTACCGGAGAGGGACGTAGTTTCTGGCCGCGGCCTGACTTGCGCGGCGGCTGACTGTAGACCGCAACGATTTCATGGTCCGCTGCAGCCAAAGCCTCGAGTGCTGTAACCGAAAAATCTGGTGTGCCCATAAAAACTATGCGCATAACTTCCGGGCCCTCTTAATCAGCATATCACGTTTGAGTTTTGACAGATTTTCAAAATACATGCGGCCGTTGAGGTGATCTAATTGGTGCTGCGTTGACCGCGCCCAAAGACCTACCAAATCCTTTCCCTGCAACGTGCCGGTTTCATCGATGTAGCGAACCGTCACGCCCCGTGGACGTTTAATTTGGGCTGAAACATTGGGCATATTGGGACTAGCTTCCTCACCCATCTCAAATTTGGCTGACACATGAAGAATTTCGGGGTTGGCCATCCGCAGGACCTGACCGCGTGCCGACGAGGCATCAACAACCGCCAGACGCAGGCCAATGCCCAATTGCGGTGCCGCCAAACCAACTCCGGGCATCGCCTCCATAACTGCAATCATATCTTGCCAAATCTCAAAAATCTCTGGCGTAATTTCAGATACAGTTTCAGCTTTAGCCCTCAAACACGGATTTGGCCAAGGAACAATATGACGGGTCATGGCCGAGCCTGCTCACGCTTCAGCTTTTGCATTTTTCGGGTGATCATCTGGCGGCGCATCGGCTTTAGGTGATCAATGAATAGCTTGCCATTCAAATGATCCAGCTCATGCTGCGTACAGGTTGCCCAGAGCCCATCAAAGCGCTGTTTGTGTATCTGGCCATCAAGGCCAAGCCATTGCAACTCCACTGCAGCAGGCCGCTCCACATCGCCGTATTGTTCTGGGATCGACAGGCAACCCTCTTCATATGTACTCAGACCCTCCGAAAGCCACAGTATCTCAGGGTTCATAATCACCATCGGGCAGGGAACCTCTCCCTCATCTTTTACGCAATCCATCACAAACATGCGGGTCATCACCCCAACCTGGGGCGCTGCCAGACCAACGCCGGGAGCATCATACATGGTTTCCAGCATATCATCAGCCAACCGGGTGATTGCAGTCGTAACCCTGATTACAGGGGCCGCTATTTTCTTTAAGCGTGGGTCAGGGTGGATCAATATGGGGCGTAATGTCATGTAACACCTGATATTCAAACCCACGCCACAGCGCAATTCCTCAAGGCAAGTTTCTTGGTATCTTTTCCAACTA
>Ga0302138_10000487_pt1 | contig 21166 bp, 25 predicted proteins | sample CBN3_321_MG_FD_203110 | JGI IMG/M metagenome (GOLD analysis project Ga0302138, IMG submission 203110) | Marine microbial communities from Western Arctic Ocean, Canada - CBN3_surface | ecosystem: Environmental > Aquatic > Marine > Oceanic | place: Canada: Western Arctic Ocean | collected 2017-09-15 | reverse complement strand
TAATTAAAAGTTTCACTGATACATCTTTTGCTTATTCTTTTATTACTCTTATTAACTCCAAAATATAAATATTACACTACACTTATATCACCACTATTATTCACTATTTACTCGGACGTATATATTACTACCACCAATTATATTTATAATCGTTTTAAACTTAAATTCTCTATTTTTTATAATAGTTTTAAATAAAAATTGATTTTTTTTTTATTATTATTAATGTATTATTATAGACCACATTCCACATTAGGAACAATACCATCACACTCAACTAAAAAAATTTCTATAGAAAATCTATCCATAGGTAAAAAAAACTCATTCGCAAATGTTATATCGTGGTCATCCAAATTTAAACAAGAAACCAGCCTCATAAAAAAATATTCAGATACAATTAACAATTTAGAACATTATATACCACATTCAAGTGTTAATTATGACTCAATTATTGAATCTCTAAAAAAACAAAACCAATCTCTAAAAAATTACACTTCAAGTCAACGAAAAAAAAATGAAGACCTACAACAAAAATTAGACGAAGTAAATCTTTGTGAAATATGTTTCGAAAATAAAAAAAATATATTATGTGTTCCATGTAATCATATATCTATTTGTAGTAACTGTTCAAATCATATCCATTCTAAATGTCCTATATGTAGAACACCCGTCACAGAAATAAAAAAAGTATATTTATAAATAAAATTGATTTTTTAAATTCCTTAAATTAAATGCTTTCTACCGACACAAATACCACATATAATCATATCAATAATATTCGTTCCAGACTTAATCCAAACTCCAGTACATATCAAAAATGGATTAAAAGAAGAATAAAACGACAAAATAAACTTAGAAACACCTCACTGCTTCCCCCACCTAAATATACTCAACCACCTGAATATACTCCACCACCTAATTATTACAGTCTACCTCATATTCCACCTCCCCCATATGAAACATATGAAGATTATTGTAAAAGAATCAATAAAATATAAAAACAGAGTTAAATATATTAAAATAAATAAAAAAACATAATTAAATATTTTAAAATAAATAAAAAAAACTTTTTTTATCTTTAATTTGACTCTATTTTATCTGTAATTTAATTCTATTTTTATATATTTAACTCTATTTTTATAATTTAACTCTATTTTTATAATTCAATCTTGTATTATTATAATATTCAATTAATTCATTATCATGATACTTATTACATTCATTAATCAAATTAATTCGCCATTTTTTTAAACGCCTTTCCCGCCCTAATGGAGATAAATTTACACCTACTTTCTTAAGATAAGGATCATACATCACATTTGTTGAATCAGTTCTAACAAGCATTAAAGGTGAGACACTCATATTATATCATAATTTTTTAAAATCAATTTTTTTTTTAAATCATATATATATATACCATGGACTATCAAAAAAAATACACTAAATATAAAACAAAATATATATCTATAAAAAAATTAATATTATCTGGTGGTGGTGGTAATAAAAAAAAAAAACACTCTTAAAAAAAGATAAATCAGAACGTAGAAGTGAAATTCGGCAACTGATAGCTGCGGCGCAGAAAAAACCAGCCGCATTATTTCACGAACACACTTTTAAAGAAACCGCAGAAGAAACCACACAACAAATTATAACCAAAATGAAATCTGAAAAAATGATTGATTTTATTAATCAAAATCCAGAAAACTTAATTGATAATAAAGAACATTTAGATGCCATGCGCACTTTTTTTATAAAAATATTATATACAGAAGATGAAGATTATTATAAAATAATTCAAATATTACTAAATTTTACTGGAGTTCCTCTTCATGAACGTCATGAAGAGGAACGTGATGTTTTAAGTACAATATTTATCACAAAAAGACTTATTTATATATATGAAAATATGAACACGTATTTCAGTGAAGAGGAATTCCCTGCCGAACATTTTAATGATATTTACAAGAATGTTATTATAAGTTTAATATTACACTATTTATTTATAGTATTTCAAACTTTCTCTGTTCCTCATATTTCTCACCAACACTACAATGTAGAAATGTTAGAAGATATTAATAAAGTTCATATGGATTTATTCACACTTAAAAAAGACTTCGCTAATAAACTACAGTTTACAAGCACCATCTCATTAACACTTCAAGCCTCCTTTATAATGCAATTTTTTAATGAACCGTATACTACTAATATTGATTCTATCGACATAGATCAAATCAGTATCTTTTGGTTTAATACCACAGATAATATATTTGCTGTTAGAACTCCTACAGAAGACCAAATTGAACATTATCAACTTATTATACAACATTATCTTAAAATCGTTAAAATACAATTCCTCCAAAATATAGATCATATTATTGAAAATAAGAATAAAAGAACCTTTCATAAAGACGCCAATGAGATAAGAAATATGATAATGAATCCAGGCAGCATTACTATTAATGAATCTATCAACATTATGAACTCATTTAATACAATATATTTTAAAACAGAAAAAGAAGATAATGATAAACAAATGGAAGAAAATTATTATAAAAAATACAATGAGTTTGATCTACTAACTAAATTTATTAATTTGAAACAACTCCGATTTAAATTAGACACCTTTAATATAGGTCAAGAAGTGTATTTTAATAATGGAAATACAATTCATAAAGCAATAATTATAGATTTTAAATCTAATGGTACTGTAGTTGTTAAAACAGTAATACCTATAAAAAACACTAATATATTGCATATAAGTCCATTCGATTTATCTTATTCTGAAATTTACAAAAAGCAAAAAGACACTGCTTTAGATATTAAAGCATTTAATGATACACATCATAATAATATACCAGAATCTCCTCTCTATACATATTCGACTATAGAAACTTGGGAGCATTTACTATCTATTAGTTATGATAGATTAAAGCGTATATTTATTACTGAATTCAAGGATTTCATTGAAAATAATAAAGATCAACAATTACTCATGTATGAAACAACACTAAAAGAAATAGAACAAACCATAAAAGAAATAGAACAAACTATGAAAGAACCATATAAAACAGAACATAGCGCTCAGGACATTGCAACTTACAAGCAACAAATAAACAGTTTAGTAAAAAAAAAAGATAATATACACTTACAAGACCGACAACTAACTGAAGCTTTATTAAATTTAACAAATTCTGAATTACCAAATGATGATTTTATTTTGGAAATAACATATGTTTATAATTATTATCAAGAATATATTACAATGTATAACGTACAAAATAAAGAAAAATTAAAAATACTGAACGAAAAAATTTATTTTTATATAGAATCAATTCGACAATTAAATATTTATATTAATATTATTTATACAAGATACTTATTACAATTTATTAATATTAATGCAAAGGTTGAATTAGAAGATACAAAAGGTATATTAGTTCAAGGTACCATTCACGGATTTACTACTAATGGAAATATTATTGTAAATTTTGAACAAGAAATAGTTCTTAACGATGAATTATCTAATAGTCATATAATTACTCCTGTTAAAATAATTACACAAAACCCTCCTCCTAACAAATTATTACAAAATACGCAAAAACACCTCGCTCAAGAAAGAGATTCATTCGACAAAAACAATAGACAACAAGAAATAGCCGCATTTAACGCCTCTAAACTATTACTTGAAGAAGAACAAGAAGAAAAACGGAAAGCAGAACGAAAAGCAGAACAAGAAGAAAAACAAAAAAAAATAAAGCAAAAAAAACTAGAAGAATTAGTTCAAATTAAAAAAGATCCACAAATTAAACAACCATTTTTTAGAGCCGAAGCTCCAAATAAGAAAGAAGAAGACGACGCACAATATGAAGCAAGATTAAATTTTGAAAGAGATAGACGTTTAACGTATTTAACAACACAAATTAGTACGTTCATTAATGAAGCCGACGGTTATATGACCAAACAAGATATCAATGAAACTGATATTAATAACATGGACACACTTATAAAAGATATTGGACGATTTGTCTTAGACATAGATTATAATCTTGCTAATAATATATTAGCAGAATTAGAAAAGCTACAAAAATATTTAACAAGCCTTAACACTTATATTAAGCCATTTAAAATTGAAACAATAAAATCTTCTGAACTATTTGAGTTATTAGAAACAATATATGATGAAAACTTAAGATATAATAAAGAATTAATTCTACATGTAAAAGACAACATATTTCCTGCTATCGAACAAAATAATTCCATTATTTTAATACCTTATGGTAGTAGAACTAAAAATACCTCTATATTTGGAAGTGATTTAGAATGTGTTGTCATTGTAGGAGAAGAAAATGGTGATAGAATAAATATAATTCAAAAACTTGAAGATGATATACGATCTTTAAATATTAAATTTTATAAGGCTTTTAATATATTATATAATGAATCTGGTAATGAATCTGGTAAATAACTTGATTATATTACATATTTATCTAAAATTAGAGAAATAAAATCTGAAAGTTATATAACATATGAAAAAAATATTGTTTCGTTATCAACTGACTTTGAACTACGTATTAGAACACATCCATCGTATATCTTCACTAATAAATCTACTATTGATAACCCGGATTCTTATTTTAATACGAACACTTATAATATTCATAGCAGAAATAATAATGAAGGCGCTGAAATTTTAAAAACTATTGATAATAAAATAGAATTTAATTTTGTTAATCCAAACTTTATATCATATTACGATAATATCATGTTTGATAATCTTCACGAACAATTCCCTTTGTTTTCAAAACTTACAATTTTTATTAAAGTTATTTTTAGTAACACTTTAAAAAATAGTATCTTTCTAAATAACAATGAGATTAAAAAATTTACAAAGGGTGCTAATATTGAAATTTTGATTTTATACTTTCTACAAAAAAATAACTTACAACACGAAATACATCAATCTACTATTTTGGAAATTTTTGATTTACTAACTAAATTCTTTAGTAATCTACATACTGAAACATTTATTAAATTAAAAAATCCATATAATTATTTAGGACACGAAATCGAAGGAAATATTGAGGACAGAGACAAACAAATTACTAACTTAAGAAAAAATAAAGATTCATATGAAGCTTTAGATGAAGAATACCTCAAATTATCACAAGAAATAGCTCAACACGAGATCGATAATATTATATTAAGACATTATGACTATAAAATTACCTTTTTTATCAAACAAGATGAATCCAGAAAAAAAGTTGATCCAGATATTGGTAATACTATTAGAATTATTCATCCTATTAGTCACGAACCTATTTGGTTTGGTATTTTAACACACGATTCTCCTATAAAACAGTTTATTGATTTTAATGTACGTGAAATACAAACTAAATACTTATAATCAAAATTTATGAATTATATAAAAATTAAAATAATACTAAATAGTATAGCAACATGTCATATGAAAATTTATACTATTATTACGGTAAAATAAGACATTATTATCAATCATATTTAGCTTCTAATATTTTTAATGCTTCATTAATTATTGATAATTTATATATAGGTGATGTTTATGATGCATATGATGTTGAAAGCTTTAAAAATCAAAATATTCAGAATGTTTTAAGTGCTGTAACTGGATTTGAAAATATATATGATAATAAAATTAATCATTTATGTTTACAATTAATAGATAATGAAGAACAAAATATTATTCGTTACTTTGAAATATCTAACATGTTTATTGATACAATTGTTGAAAAAAATGAAAGTCTTCTTATTCACTGTATTGCTGGAAGATCCAGAAGTGTTACACTCCTTATTGCTTATCTTATCTATAAATATAAATATACTGTAGATGATGCCATTTCATTAATAAAAAAAAAACGCTCTATTATTCAACCGAATCAAAACTTCATCAGACAATTAAATATTTATTATGATAATCTATATAATAAATCATAATTTCAAAATTAAATTGATTTTGTTTTTTGTATATAATTTAAAATGAATCTTTCACCTGTACTTGGTTATATTAGGACTACTAAAAAAGAAAAAACTATCATTATTAGACAAGAAATTACTATTAATGACCTACAACGCAAAATTCAACAACTTAAAGATAAAATAAAAAATCTATCTCAACAATCTACCAATAATAAAAATCAAGATATTACATATTATGAAAATCAAAATATTATTAATAAAAATACTATATCACTCTTAATAAATCTTGTTAGAAAACAATCTTGTGAAATAAACAAAACTAACAATATATATGTATATTGATTAAAATAATATTCTACTCTCTTAATTTTAACGCTTCTACGCGCCAATTTGATTCATTTATTTTTGGAAACTCTTTTTTTAAATAATTATTAATATAATAAATAAACAAACCCTTCTTATTTACATCATTTATATCCACTATATTTTCCAAAAACCATTTATAAAATAAATAGCATACTATTTCGGGATTCACATTACATACATTCACTACAAAATTATTCTTTTTTTCAAGAATATATACATTATACAAATTATAAATATTTTCAAACTTTATCTCTATCTTTGTTCCATCTAATTTCTGATGAACTCCAATAATAGTATCATTCTTAGGATATTTCATTATATCAACTTAAAAAAAAATCAATTTTATTTTATTCTCACATTTTTTATTTTTTACATTTAAACTCCAAAGAACTTTTTATAATCATATATACTTCTTTTCATCATAATATTAGATAAATTTACATAATCATCTATTTCTACTAAAGGACAATATTTTTTTATAAATTCTTTTTGCAATACCTCATCTTTTTCTATAACTAAATCATTCCACCATAATGCTCTATAGAAATCTACATTATTTTTACTTAATTCTACTCCTATATCATTACCTGTCTCCGGAATATTTATACTTTCCAACTTTTCACGATTGCTTAATGACGATCCCATATTAACTTATATTTCTGGTGAAATCAATTTTTTTCTTTTTGCTTTACGTTCTTTCTCTTTATTATTATTTTATTCTTTTTGCTTTACGTTCTTTCTTATTATCTACTACATATTCGTCATCTTCTTTTAATATAAAAAACCATATGCATAATGCTGTTAGAGCTAAAACTAAAATTATTATTATACCTATTAAATATGCATTATCCAGACTTACTTCTGAGTTGGTGGAGGTAGGTACTCCATGGGTCTGGGCCCAGTCTCGCACTGATCTAGTTCGAAGGGCGGGCGCGAGCATCCCGGCGTCAGCGGCGGGAGAAGAATAACTCTGAGCCTTAGGCTGAGGCGGGAACAATCCGCTGGTCTGTGGGTCCCACCTGGTCCGTAGGCTCTGCATCGGTGAACCCTGCCAGTCCCCTTGCGCACCACCTAAAATTTTTTTTGCTATATTAGATAAACTTTTCATCTACTATACTTTAACTAATAAAAAAAATATATATATTTATATTTATATTTATATTTATATTTATATTTATATTTATATTTATTATATTTATATTTTAACTATTATTTATTATAACTAACTCAGTTTCCTTATATAATTGATTTGCAAAATCTTTTTCATCATTCAAATAACGATCATTAAATCTACTAAATCTATCTTGTAAACTTTCTGAAAACTTCTCTTCTATATGTTTCAGTAGTGGACTATCATTCAGTTCACAATGCTTTTCATCAATTAAATCTAATATTGTAGACTTACGATCAGCATAAACCCACTTATCACCTTTAAGAACCTTTACATATGGTTGTTTCTTATTTGGTAGCTTTATATTTTGGTTTTCTGGATGATCATTATTAAAATGTGTATATTCAATCAACTTTGGTATAGCTTGGAAAGGTGCTTTTAGTAATTCTAATAAATATTGTTTAGTTATATAATCTTTATTCTCGGATCCATAATTATTTATATGAATATTCATTGAATTATCAGTATTATTGCTATGTATATTATTATGACTATTATTTGTAGTATTATTAGTATTATTATTAGTATTATTTGTAGTATTATTTGTAGTATTATTATTTAGTATATTTTTATCTGAACCCACTATAAAATTCTTTACCGTTTGTTTTAGTTCTAAAAGTTCTTTATTATATTCTTCTTTCATTTCTAACATTTGCTTTTGTTGTTTTTGTATAATTTTTATTTCCAGATTTGATTCATGTTTTTTTTTACAAATTCTCTCATGTCTACGTAAATGACTATTATTTGAATAAACCTTACTACATAAATCACAATGATAAATCTTTACATTTGAATCACTTTTTGATATTGTATTCTCAAAATGGACCCATTTTGGGTCCATTTTGGGTCCTCGTGAACAGCTACTGGACCCAAAAAGGTGTTCATTTGGGTCCATTTTACACAAATCGATGACCCCCGATTTGGGTTCATTTGGGTCCATTTTGGGTTCATTTGGGTCCATTTTGGGTCCATTTGGGTCCATTTGTTTCTCATTATTATTATTATTATCAAAACCGTAATGTTTCTTCACTTCATCTATACTAATAAAATCATCTATTGGTTCACAAGTATTTTTACGATTTAAGTGTCTTTCTAAATTTATTCTTTGTTTTGCATCAAAACCACACCGTAAACAAGTATATTTCATTATAATCTTATATAACATTTTATTTTCTAAATACTTTTATTTGCTTATAATTTAAGTAAAATTTAAGTAATTTTTAAGTAATTTTTAAGTAATTTTTAAGTAATTAAGTAATTGCAATTTAAGTAATTTTTAAGTAATTTTTAACTAATTTTTAAGTAATTTTTTGAGGGGGGGGGGATCACTTTTTTTACAACATTCATTTTAAAAAAAAACTTTCAAAAAATTTCAAATATTTTCAAAAAACGCAAAAAAAAACACATTTTTTACATATATTATACACTTTTAGACTAATTATTAATACCCCTACTTAAAATGTTTTTTTTTGAAATATGTATGTTTTTGATGGTTTTGTGATTTTCCAGTTTTTTTGTATCTATAATTCATCAGTTTTATCTGACTATATAAGAAGTGGATTCCTGAAACCTCTTTTTTCTGCGAACAAAAATAGACTAATTCCAAGAGATTATTAGATACACTTTAATTAGTCGTTAGTAGATAGTTTATTAACCGTAGTTTGACTATACCCTTAAAATATTCCAAAAATGGTCATTATTTTATAATTTAAATTATCTACTAAATAATTATACTCATCCTATATACAGTTTTAGACTCACCTTAATTAAGTATTTATTGATACTATATTAACACTTACTCTGACTATGAACCTAAAAATGTCAAAAATGGCACCTGATTCTAGTTTGAGCAGTTTTTGAACATTATTTTGATTCTTATACCGTTAATTACAGTATTATTTGTATTTTACATTATAAGTCTAAATAGGAATGGCACCTGATTCTAGTTTGAGCAGTTTTTGAACATTATTTTGATTCTTATACCATTAATTACAGTATTATTTGTATTTTACATTATAAATCTAAATAGGAATGGCACCTGATTCTAGTTTGAGCAGTTTTCGAAGAAAATTTTGATTCTAAAAATAGATAACTTAGAGTTTTTTATTTTTTAGAAGGATACTAAGATAGATATATTATTAATTATAGTATTATTTGTATTTTACATTATAAATCTAAATAGGAATGGCACCTGATTCTAGTTTGAGCAGTTTTTGAAGAAAATTTTGATTCTAAAAATAGATAACTTAGAGTTTTTTATTTTTTAGAAGGATACTAAGATAGATATATTATTATAATGTAATTCACATTATGAGAATCAAAATAATGTTAGTGAATTGTTCCTTAATAAAGAAAAAACAAAAAAAAACTAATGAGATAAATAGTATTTAACTGCTAATAATTTATATAAAATTAATCTTGTATATATATATTTTAGATTTATAAATCTATTAAAATTATATATAAAATATATATATTATATATATTATATATATATATATTATGTATTCAGATAAGGAGAAGCTTCACTTACGTGAAGCTTTAAAACATAGTAATTTAGATATTAACTTAAATGAATTTTATTTACCATGTGGTTTATTTATTATTTTATGTATATTGATTTATTACTTTAGTTTTAATAAAATGACTTATACGTGTAATAATATATTAGAAAATACATTTTTATATGTATTTGCGAGTTTAGTGTTATTTCACATACTAACAATGTTTTTTGTAAAACATAAATTAATTATATATATGGAAGGACTAATAAGAAGAATAAGTCCTATAGGATTTATATTATTATTTATACTACTTTTAACAGGTTTACTGTATTTTTTTCATTTATATCAGACTGATATTATAGTTTCTCATGGAGTATTGATTCTATTAATATCTGTATTTAGTTATTTATTTTCATATATATTTATTTTGTTAAGAATCAATAATTTATATTCTACAGTAATAAATTCATTAATATTAGGATTAATGTTAATTGCGGTGATATTTTATTTAAAAAATGATATTATTTTAGAACGTTTAAATGATAATCATTATTTACAAATATTATATATTTTATTATTTGTTATATTAGTACATATATTATTCTATGGGATTTATGGATATAATAAAAAACATAGAATAATATACAGTTTGATTATTATGATGATATTTATTTATATATTATTAATGGATACAAAAAAAATATTAATGATTACTGAGTCTAATTGTAAGAATGCATTAAATATATGTAATATAGATATAAAAGATAGTTCTTGTAATCTATTAGATTATCCGAGTTATCCACAAAAATCTTTTGAAATATTCCATGATTTGATTATACTTTTACAAGAAAGCGCTAATATATATCTTACGGTAAGTAATTAGTAATTCATAATCAATAATTCATTTTCATTATTTCTCTTTTCAGCATTAGGACATAAAACTCTGGAAATTTTTAATTTTTTTACTTTATATTTATCTTTAGGAAATTCTGATCTAATAAATTTACAATTAGAATTAGATAACATAACATAACAGCCTTTTTTATCAAGTTCTTTAAATACTTTTACAAGTTTTTCAAAATCTTTTTGATCCCAACCATTTTTTATATATTTAATAGTGCATTGTTTTTTATCACAAGGAACATATGGTGGGTCCATATAAACAAAATCTCCTTTTTTACAATTTTTTAAGAATTGTACATAATTTATATTTTTGATCACTGTTTCGTGATTTAACTGATCACTAAAGTTAAAAATATTATTTTCGTCTAACATTTTCGGATTATTCATTTTACCAAATCCAGTAGTGCAATTCCCATATTTATTTATTTGCATAATACCATTAAACCCACATTTATTTATATATATATATAAAGCAGCTCTTTTGGGAGTCATTTTCCCTTTTAATTTATTAAAGTTATCTCTTTTTTGTAAGAAATAGTCTTTTTTATCAGAACTTGATGAATATTCTTTTTTATATTTTTTTAATAAATTTATAAGTGTTGTCGGATTATTTTTAATTTGATTATAAATATTAATCAAGTCAGGATTAAAATCATTTATATAAGCTTTATTTTTGAATGGTATATTAAGATAAACAACACCACTACCTAAAAATGGTTCATAATAATGATTAAATTTTTTAGGAATATTTTTTTTAATATCATCAATTAATCTTTTTTTAGAACCAATCCATCTTAACACACTATCAATTTTTATATCCATATATATATAAAATATATTAAATTGTGTTATGTTTTATAATTATATGCATATATATAATAAATTAAATCAAAATTTAAAAAGAAAGATAGATAACAAAATACATAGAAATAATAAAATCTTAATGAATCAAATTCATATTGAACTAATTATTTATATATTTAAAAAAAACTCATATTCTTGTAATATTGATATAAAAGATATCGGTCTTATGGGATATTGTAATATATGTTAAAATGTTTGTTCTAATATTTAAATATATATATATATATTCTATTTGTTTTATAAAATATTTAATTAGAAAATGCTTTAAGGATTTGCGATGTTCTCATATTATATGCTGAATTAGTTGATAAGAATGATATAGTAGTCCAATCAATATTTTTAGATTTTTTAAGATAATCCGTTTTATTATTTAAAAATATTAATCCATAGCCTCTTTGATTAGGTAAATCATAGAAAGAATAGTAATTTTTCATATTTTCTTTACCGAAACATGTAGATGGCAGATAAAGGTCACATTTTTCAATCATATTTTTATTTCTAATTTGTGAAGGTTTTTCTCCATTTGATAATGAATAAACTTTAATATCAATATTATTTTGAATAATTTTATAATTTTGATTTTCTTTATATTTAGACCAGATTTGAAAAATACAATTAATCTTCATTTCATTATTATTTGGATCAATAAAGTTAGAATCAAGCTTTTCACTATGAATTAGATTATATCCAACTACTCTTTTTCTTGGAACGCCTTTACCATCACTTTCAAATAGTTGTGGTAGAATAAAACAAACATAATCAGCAAACTTATAAGAATGATTAATAAATTTTAAAGCAAGTTGCCCTCTTAAACCAAAAGGGGGATTTCCAATAACAGTATATTTTATATTTTTTTTTGACGGTATCCATTCTAAATAATCCGCTTTTGTAATATTTGTATTATTAGGTTCTATATCTAATCCAATTGATTTTGTTGGTAATATATTTAAAAAGTTTCCTGATCCTGCGGATGGTTCAATATAAGTATACTCATTATAATCATCACCATATTCTTTTATAATTCTTTTAAATGTATTAAAGCAATATAATGCGGTTGATTTAGGAGTATAAAATTGATCTTTTTCTTTAGAAGAAAAGTTACTATAATCAATTGGAATATTGGATAATTTATAAATATCAAATATATAGTTATGTGGAACTTCACTTTTTTCAATCCATCTATTTAATGTTCCTGATGCTATATTAAGATGTGAATATACATATTTATTATCATATTCTTGTATAAGTTTTTTTAACAAATCGAGTAAATTATGTTTCATCTATTATATTAAAAAAAATAAAAAAATCAATTTAAACTTAATTATTATTGTCTAAACACTTGATTTAATAATTATAAATATACCCTCTCAAAAACAGCTGCTATACCTAATGGAATCATAAATTTGAGAGAAAACTCGTCACAAAATATAATATTTTCTTTTTTTTTCATTTATAATATTTATTATTAATAATATAAAATTAATTTTATATTATAAATATTATAAATGAATAATTGGATAAGTGATTTAGCGAAAGATGATAATCAATTAACAATAAATAATATTATTTTACCAGGAACTCATAATAGTGTGAGTAGTAAATTAAGTTTAGACGGTGTTTATACTTTACCAATTATTTCACATGTAATTGAAAATTGGGCTTTGAATCAAGACTTGAATTGTTATAAACAATTAGTAAATGGAGTAAGGATGTTTGATATTGATATAAGTTATATAGATAATAAATTTTATACGAGTCATACATTTATAATAAGTGAATTAGAAGATTTAATAGATGAACTAAAGAAATATAATGATGAACATGGTGATATTTATGTACTAAAGTTTATTTGTAGAGATAATATAAATAACAATAATGTAGAACAATTAGCTAATATTATAAATAATAATTTCAAAGATAGGATTATTTTACCTAAAAATTATTCAAATGTATTAAATACACCTATATTAAATTTTATTAATGAAAAAAAGAATATGATTATTTACATGGAATTTCATAATCATATTTTTTTTAATACTGGAATATACTTATATAGTAGTTGGACTAATGATAATGAAATGTCAAAATCAATATTAAATAATAAAGAAGTTTTAAATAGAATGAATGAATTAAAGACTTATAATTCTAATATATTAACGGACTTAAATTGGACTTTAACACCAACTTATAGAGAAATAATTTATGGAATATTTTGTTTTTGTGATTACTATAGTGTTAAGAGTTGGATAAAAAACTATAATACAATGTTTTTTGATTTTTATAGTAGAAATAAAAATAAATTTAAGAATGTTAATGTAGTATCATTTGATTTTATAAATAATAATTTAATCTCAACTATAATATCCTTAAATCAAAAAATAAAATAAAAAAATAAATTTAAACAACAATAATATTTTTTATATTTTTTTCTTGTAATTTATTATAAGGAAACCCCAGTGTTGTATAGTTATTACAAGTTTTTCCACAAATATTCAAAATGTCTGTTAATTTTGTTTGATTACATTCTTCTACTTTATTATTATTATATACAACTTTAAACCATTTACTTGATTTATTAACTGGTGATAATGAATCGTTTATATTTCTAAGTGGGGGAGGTGATAGACTATCTGATTCTTCACCATGCATTTTCTATAATTTCTATAATTCCATATGAGTTATTAATAGGTAAAATATTATATGTTAATAAATTTGTAGAAATATGAGTATCATGTAAAATATATTTAATAAATTGAATAATTTTACAAATAACATAATCTACACGAACGTCTTCTTTTTTAAATAAAATTTGCTTTTTTGTATTATCTATAAATTGTACTTCAATAATAATAGGTTTTGTATTTGAATCTTTTATTATTATATTTTTTGATATATTTTTTAATTGTTTTTCATTATTTAATGGTATATAAACTTCATTTTTTTTTATAAAATCATTTATACTATTTATATATTTATCTGTATTATTATTATTAAGTTGATAGATAACTTGCTACAAAACTTGTGCCTAATAAATATAATTTTGTAAAAAACAATGATAATCATGATATATCTTTTAGACGTGTTGGCGTAAATGCAGGAATTATCTATAGAGAAACTAAAGAAAAAAATATTCAATCACAATACTTTATTAAAATGGAGAATGTCCGACATTTGAGTTTGTCTATATATTGACATAAAAAACAATTTTAAAAAAACGTATGTTTTTAGGTAGTATCTTACAGTAATCTCATAACCCATCACTTCCGCGAAAGCCCATGATACACTGCCGTTGTGTTTAATTAAGCATCTCTCGACTTTTGCCCTCGGCGCCAAGTATGCAACCATATCTATATTGTTGGGCGAGAAGCGAGCCGATCGAGCTCAGCATCCAATTCTGTTGTTTTCTCTTCATCTGACTTTTGAAGCCATTCAGACGAGAGTGAACCATCGGCTACTTCTGAATAGAAATGACGAAGGTGATGTTTGGCTGGGTAGTCACAAGCGAAATCCACTGCAATGCCAAAAAGCTTCCGATGAAGGTCGATGTCATCCAAATGCATGCAGGACACGAATTCCAAAAGGTTGCGAAGCCTCGATGTCGTTTCCGCAGCAAAAGGAACTTTAACTTCATTCTCATTAGCAAGGCGTTCTTCGATTGGTGCTTTGGGTTCTACAAGCATGGTGTGTTGTTTTCTAACCCAACAATATCAATTTTAAATCCAAATGATTATACATACTATATTCACAAACACACATTACTTTATTAAAATGGAGAATGTCCGACATTTGAGTTTGTCTATATATTGACATAAAAAACAATTTTAAAAAAACGTATGTTTTTAGGTAGTATCTTACAGTTTTACAAATATGACTATTTAGTCAGATTTTTAATAATCGTATTTGTTTACAATACGCCAAACACGTTTAAATACGTTACTCATAACTCTACCATTATCGTTACAATGGAAAAAGCGAGGAGTTTTTGAGGATAGTCCTGAGTTGTGTATATTTTCGAATATAAAGGCTAGTGATAAACCTCCTTCTTTCTCAGGAGTAAGTGGATCACCACCTAATGCTATAAGTCGTCTATTATTTAGAAGATATAAATATGATTCTTGTCTTTCATGGGAAGATGAACATGACTTTTGTTCTGTAATTTTAGGTAGTAATTGTGTGTAATCTGAATATATTTTAGATTTTTTGAAGTGTTTCATACCGCTGGTATCATACTTATTATACCATATAGGATTGGACTTAATGTCTGCTTCTTGAGCCTTAGACAGAGGGTCACTAAAGGCATCTTCATTCTCATTAACAAATTCTGCTATGAGAGCAAGGCGTTCTTCGATGAGAGCAAGGCGTTCTTCGCTTGGTGCTATGAGAGCAAGGCGTTCTTCGAGTGGTGCTATGAGAGCAAGGCGTGCTTCGATTGGTGCTTCGATTGGTGCTATGAGAGCAAGGATGAGAGCAAGGCGTTCTTCGATTGGTGCTATGAGAGCAAGGCGTTCTTCGAGTGGTGCTGTGGGTTCTACAAGCATGGTGTGTTGTTGTTTTCTAACCCAGCAATATCAATTTTAAATCCAAACGAGTGTACATACTATATTCACAAATACACACTATATTCACAAACACACACTATATTTATGATAAAAAGTAGTAAAATTGATTTTTGTCTATAAACCCATAAACATGTCTACCACCATGAACCAAATGTCTACTCTTCTCGTGAACGCCGTCAATACGGCGTATGTGAATATGGATAAGAACAAGGATCTTTGGGCTAATAGCCCTTGGAAACACATCAATGACCTTGAGAACGACTTTGTCGGTCGCTTGGGAGAACAGTTCATCCAAAATCTGTGTGATACCTCTGGTATCAATGCATCGATTGATGGATTGAAGACCAAAGAGATTGGAGGTGGAGCAGGAGATGGAACCATCAATGGATGTTCCATTGAAATCAAATGTGCCAGACAAGGCACATCTACGGCTTCATTCCAGCACGAGCTGGGTGAATGTCCGTGGAAAGCAGATTTTATGGTTTTCATCGATGTTGCTCCTCACCAATTTTTCATTTCGGTCTTTCCCAACTGGACTGAAGAGCAGTACAAGGAAAAGGGTCGCAAATGGGCTCCTTACTTTCCTTCCAAGTCTTGCACTTGGAGGAAGGGTACTGGAGCATTCAAGTTTGATACGACCTTCAAAATCAATGAAAAACAGTCTAATGAACTGAACGCCAATACATTTGAGTGGAGTCCAAACACTTCACTTGATGAGTTTAAAGCGTTTATCAACAGGGTTATTCCTGTAATTCCGAAGATTGGGCTTATTGAGATTGATGACATTCCTGTAGCCATCGTCAATTTGTCGATTGCTTAGTCAATAAGCAATGATCTAAAATATAATGTAAAAAACCCACAAAACATAAAAAAACAACTAAAAATAGTTTTTTTTTAAGTTAAGAAGGGAAATATAAATCTTTACTAAAGTTATTTACTTCTTGTCTTAATTGAATGATGTGTGGATTATCATCTATATCGAGAAGGAAGTCTTTTAGTTTAGGACCGGTCAAAATTTGTATATCTAAACAAATTTTGATTACTCTATCAATAAAATGTGCGATTTTAACAAAGTGTTGATTATTACATTTTCTTGTTGTCATTGCGGAAGAACCCAAACGAATTCCTCCAGGATTAATTGCGCTGGTATCTCCAAAAATAGAGTTTTTATTGATACTAATATCAACTAATTCACATATTTTTTCTACTTTACTTCCAGTAAGTCCTTTATCTCTAACATTAACTAAAACAATATGATTATCTGTTCCATTAGAAGAAACAGTATATCCTAAATCAATAAGTGTGTGTGCTAGTATTTTAGCATTTTGTTTAACATTAATAATATAGTCTTTAAACTCCGGTGTAGCGACTTCTTTTAATTGATGACATAAGGCGGCTATTTTGTTATTATGGGGTCCACCTTGAACCCCCGGAAAAACTGATTCATTAATTTGCGATTCGAATTCTTTTTTGTAAAATATCATACCTGAACGGGGTCCTCTGAGTGTTTTATGTGTAGTAGTAGTAACTATATCACAATATTCAAATGGATTATTAGCTTCTTGTGTAACAACTAATCCACTGATATGAGCTATATCACCCATTAATAAACACCCTACAGAATCTGCGATTTCTCTAAATCGTTTATAATCTAAATCACGTGGATATGCACTACCGCCACAAATTAATAATTTAGGTTGATATACTTTAGCATATTCTGCTAATTTATCGTAATCTATATATCCAGATTCATTAATAGTATATGGTAGTGATTCAAAGATAACAGATGATTTAGATATTTTTTTATTTTTGATATAGAATCCATGAGAGAGGTGACCTCCAGATGGTAAATCAAGTCCCATGATTCTATCATGAATATTAAGTAATCCTAAATAAACACAAATATTAGCAATACTACCAGAATATGGCTGAACATTAACCCCCCAAAAATCACTATTTAAATGAAATGCTTTTAAAGCTCTTTTTATACAAAGTTCTTCTACTTGATCTATAAACTTATTCCCTCCATAATAACGTTTACCTGGTAATCCTTCAGAATATTTGTTTGTAAATACTGAACCCAGATATTTTAAAACTTCTGATGATGTAAAGTTCTCAGAAGCAATGAGCTCAATACCATTTTTTTGTCGTTGATATTCATTTTCTAAAATTTGACTTAAATCACAATCTTCCATATTATTAAAAATAAAAAAAAAATTATAATTATACCTAAAATTTATAAGTAATCGTAAAAATTATATTTAATTAATTATAAATATAAAAATTAATTACGACATACAATTTAATAACTTATATATAGATTAAACTACAACAGTGGTATCTTCTTTTGGGAAATGATGTTTAATATATTTTTGCATACTGAAATAAGTTAAATAATCTTTATCAGTAACTTTTAATAGATTAGTTAATATTTTATCTGGTAAAATATGTTTTTTATTATCTTGATTTTGAAGTTTATTTGTCTTAATATATTCATTAACTTTTTGAGTTACTTCAGTTATTGCCATCTTGCTACCTTTTTCAAGCTTAAGAAATTTACATAGTTCATCAGAAAGTAAAGCTGGTTCAGTGAAACCACTCAGTTCCCTCTTAGGATCGACATTTCTTTTATCAAATTCATCATCAAATTCATCATCAAATTCATCATCAAATTCATCATCTATATTAATAACATAGAAATCATCTTGATGATAATTATGATTAATATTACTTAGATCCGATTTAATTTCTTCAAATTGTTCTTGTTCTTGTTCTTGTTCTTGTTCTTGTCTTTGAAAATGTTCATCTAACTTAAAATGTAGTTCTTGTTCATCTAACTTAAACTGTAGTTCTTGTTCTAATTCTTGTTCATCTAACTTAAACTGTAGTTCTTGTTCTAATTCTTGTTCATCTAACTTAAACTGTAGTTCTTGTTCTTGTTTTAGTTTATCTAACTTAAACTGTAGTTCTTGTTCTTGTTTTAGTTTATCTAACTTAAACTGTAGTTCTTGTTCTTCTTCAAAATATGATTTTTCAACTTCTTCTAACTTAAATTGTAATTCTTGTTCTGATTGAAATAATTTATCATTTGTTTGTTTTTGTTCTGATAGAGTTTTATCTTGTGTTTGAATAAATTTATCCATTTCAATACATTCATTAAGAATATTATTATATTTACTGTTAATAGTATCATATTTTACATTTAAGTCAATATTGGTATCAATTATATTATTTAGTTTATTTTGTAAAATATTATTATGAATTTTAAGATTAGAAATCATAATTTTTTGTTCATCAAATTCAAATATAGTAGTTTCAAGTTCTTCTTTTACAGAAGTATAAAGATTTTTATATGTAGAATTTTCAAATAGTAGTTTATTATTATTATACTTTAGTTTTTTAATTTGTTTTTTATAAAATGCGATTTCTTTTAGAGCGGAATCTCGTTGATTCACTAACATAGTAATTTCTTTATTTTGATAATCAATTGTATTAATATAATCATCAAGTTGTTTATGTAAAGCTGACCTATGATTGATAAGTGTTTGATAATCTTTTTCAAGTTTTTGAAAGATTTCTTGATTTATAGTATTAATTTTGTTATTTTTTTTAATAGAAGCTTGAGATTGAGGAATTGTAAAAACCATTATTTGTATGATATATTGTATAAAAAAAAAAAATCAATTTTAAAATTGATTTAAAAATGTATATATTTAATGGGTAGTGTTTTTGGACTTGTTTACAATTGTAATAGTAATCATGATAATAATATAAAAGATTATGAACCAGTAAATACGTATTGTGAAAAAAAACCCCTCCCCCTGGAATATTTATCATATAATACAAAGATAAAACAATACTTTTTACAACTAAGCTATAATAATAATAATATAATTTTATATAAAGATAGAATTCAAGATGATAAAGAATCTTTTGAAAGAAGATTAAATACTCTTTTATTAAAAAGAGTAAAAGTAGATGGGACACGGATTCAAGATAATGTATATATATATGATAAATATGTTTATAAGTTTTCAACCTTTAATAATATAAATACTATTAAAGATATCTATAAGTGTGATATAAAAAATGTATTACTACCAAAGTATATATATTCAAAAAAAGAAAATAATCAATATTTAGAGATTTATGATTATTTTAGTAATGGAGATTTATTTAATTATTTATTTGAAAAGAAAAATATAGTATTATTTGATGATAAAATAAATATATTTAAGAAAATAGTTAAAATTATTGAAGAGTGTCATCAAAATGATTATACACATAGAGATATAAAATGTGAAAATATTTTAGTTGATATTGATTCTAATGGAGAAGTTCAACCTATATTAATTGATTTAGATTATGTTATGAAATCATACCAATATTTACATTTTAAAGGAGGTACAGCACTATATGTAGCTCCTGAAATAATGAATACACATAACTCTTCATATTCATTTAAATCAACTGATATTTGGTCTTTAGGAGTATTATTTTATATTATGATTTATCAAGAAGTATTATGGCTTCAACCTCATATAAATGATACAAACTTTAATGTTTATAATTCATTTATTGAATCAAATCCAGATAAATCTTATTGGAGTGAAATAGTAAAAGAAAATAATAAAAAATATAATATATCGGAAGAACATAATTTAAAAATTAAAAATGTTCTTGAGTTTTGTTTAAATATTAATTATTCTGATAGAACAAATGTAAGTAAAATATTAGATTTGTTAAATGTTTAAATAATATTATTATCTAATGTTTAATTATGACTACTAATTACTTATCTATTAATCAAAAAATAGTTTGTAGTATGGTATCAATAATGTGGGTTTATA
>Ga0302138_10000460_pt1 | contig 21877 bp, 18 predicted proteins | sample CBN3_321_MG_FD_203110 | JGI IMG/M metagenome (GOLD analysis project Ga0302138, IMG submission 203110) | Marine microbial communities from Western Arctic Ocean, Canada - CBN3_surface | ecosystem: Environmental > Aquatic > Marine > Oceanic | place: Canada: Western Arctic Ocean | collected 2017-09-15 | reverse complement strand
CATATCACTCTTACTTAAAACTATCTTTACATTTTTTTTTTCCATAGTTTTAACTCCATTTCCATCATCATTTTCCACTTCTTCTTCTTTTTCAAATATTGTTGGTATTTTCTTTTTCATTTCTGATAAAAAAGTGAAAATAGATTTTCTTCACATAATACAAATATAAAATTGATTTATCTATGTTTTTAAATTATATCACATGACTGTAAAACTATCAATCCCAAACAGTCCTTCATGGGAATCTTCCACATATGTATCATTATGTGAAGTACCTAAATCACATAGGTGGAGAACTTTGATAAGTCACATATTACACTATCCCAATATACCTCTTCAACCAGATTCAGAAACTATGCAAGAGTTTCAAAAAAAATTCTCACAAACCATCCAACTCTGGAAAACATCATGTCGTCACTCATTTCCATGTCCTAATGGACGACAAACACTCTCAAAAAAACAACGAAAACAACCCTCGGGTAAATCATTTGGACAAAGTCTTTGTGGTCAGTGTATGTTAAATCATTATGTTAGTCAAAAACGGGAAGAAATGAACACTATTAAATCTGAAGAAATATCTGAATGGTATTTTGCAACAGGTAATGAATCTGACTCAGACATCTATGATAAAATGGAACTTCAATTGTCCCCTTTAGGGACACTTAAATTTACGGATTCTTACTTGAAAACTCTGCAAACTGGTATCGATGCCAGTTCAGCCGCCTAACACCATATAGAATGCCGTTAAACTTCAAAAAACTAATAATTCATTATTAGTAATTCATTTTGATATCCTCTAAATTTAACATTTGGTGATAAACTCCTATGTATAGGTATTTTAATAATTCTATATTTTTTCCTTGGAAAATGTTTTCTAATAAATTTTGAATCTGAATTTGATAACATTACATAACAACCTCGTTCATCTAATTCTTCAACCGTTTCAACTAAATCTAGAAAATCATCTTCGTCCCATTCCCCTTTTGAATAATTCATATTATAATTACTTAAATCATCCGGTACATATGGTGGGTCTAAATATACAAAATCCCCTTTTTTTGCTGTTTTTAAAGCGTCATCATAATCAACTGATGTTAATTTTACCCCTTTCAATTTTTTTGAAAACTTCTCTATTTGTTCTTTTTTATAAAAACGAGGATTCTGCACATTTGCAAAAGCACTTGTTAGTATACCATGTTTGTTTATTTGAAATAATCCATTAAAACTTGTCTTATTTATACTAATATATAATGCAGCTTTATCTATAGTATATTTATTTATTAACTTATTAAATTTTTCACGAAAATCCAAAAAAACATCCTTCTTATTTTTACTTTCCAAATACATTTTTTCATATTTTGCAACTTTTTTTATTAAGTTTTCCGGTGATTTTTTTATACATTTATATAAATTCATTACGTTCTTATTATAATCATTTAAATATACTTTATTTTTATACGGCATATATAAAAATACAATAGCACCACCCACAAAGGGTTCATAATAATTATTAAACTCTTCTGGTACATTATCTATTATTTTATCTATTATTCGTTTTTTACTTCCCACCCATCGTACTATTGGTATATATTTATCTTCTTTAGCTACCATTATACTTATTAATATATATTTTTTTTTTTATTTTTTTTAAACCCATACTTTTCTTAAAAAATTTTTTATACCTCTTAAAAACTAGAATATATTATTTTTAGTTCTATAGATTTATAGATTTCAAAATTGATATTTCTATTCCAATCATTATATATTATGATGGCTTCCACAACCACCCCCAATAATTGTCCATTCCACCCCAACCAAATCACCGCATCCAATGCCATTCAAGTTGAATTTAAAGATAAGTCGTATGTTCAACTTCAGGCACAAATGCAATCTGGTAAAACCGGTTGTGGTCTATATACCGCATTCCAAATGCTTCAAGACGAAACAATTCAAAACTGTTTCATCATATCAGGTATGAGTGATACTTCTATTAAATCTCAGTGGCAAAACGAAATACGTACATTGGGTAAATCATTCTTAGAACTATTTCCAGATACTTCATCCGATTTATCCAAAATCTTCAAAAAACTACCTAATAATGTATATTTCAATAGAAACCTACAAAATATTACAGATATTTCCCAAATATCTAACTCATTAATCATTATTGACGAAATTCATTACGGTTCCACGGCAAACGGTTCTCTTCACCAGTTTCTATATAAATTTGGTCTTCAAGAAATCCTTCAAGGTCAAGAGTGTCCTATTCTATCTGAGAATAATATCAATATATTATCTATCACTGCTACACGTGCAAATGAAGATTGTATATACAATGATGAAGATGCCAGTGACGTCAAATCCTATTGGAGTCGTGTCTATATGGAACCAGGTGATTCATACAAGAGTATTATGAATTATCACGATCAAGAACTCATTCATTCGAATCTTAAACTAGAACCAACAAATGAATCAAAACTTATTGAAATTCTCCAAAAATACCAAACACAATCCAAATATTTCATTATGCGGGCTATTGGTAAACAACGAGATTATCTTATCGAGTTCCTTATTAAACATAAAATCAAAAAGCTACATTTTGACGCAGAAACATATTCACGAATTCCATTCTACAATATTGAACCAACAGAATTCACTGTTGTAATTATTCGAGGCAAATTACGTCTCGGAAATCAACTCAATAAAACTCATATATGTGGGGTTTTTGAATCTTCTGATAAAATGAATAACGATACGCTTCTTCAAGCATTACCTGGTCGTGTATGTGGATATAATATTCCACATGATATTGATATCTATGTACCACCAATATTTAAATCGTGTATCGAGGAATATAATGAAATCTCACAACATTCACCAAGTGCTGTTATGACAAACACTAAATTTGTTGGTAAGAATAAACCAGAACTCAAAAAACTATGTATGCATAATACTGACATTACAAATTCGATACAATCTTTTCTAAAAACCAAAAACAAAATTGAATCTACTATGCTACGTGATTGGCGCAAATCTCAAAATTTATGGAAGGAATCTGTTCAACAAAAACAAAAACTTAATAAAAAAGAATATACAGAATTAAATGAAGGTCATATGAATCAAACACTTTCAAAAACCGAATTTACTCGTAGATATGGTGTTCATAACATATTAGATAAATTACCTGGTGGAGCTACTGGTTATTATATTGCCGGTAAAATCCTTGCTCTTGCATGCGATGATATTGATTTGTGCCGTAGTAAACCCAAGTTTAATGATGTTGTAGCATATATGAAACAAAACTCACAATGGCTCGGTCATTCCGTGTAATTGAACTTATTAGATTTTTAGATTTTTAAATTGTTTATTCTATTTTTTTATTTAACAACAAAATGGATCCCTATTACTTTCTAGACACCCTTGAATCAACATATGAAGATGTAGATTTGAGTGAATTATGTGAATGTTCTCCAAATGGCGATTGGGAAATAATTAGTGATGATAAAATAATTTTTTATAAAAATAAATCTTATGAATCAGTAAATTATGATAATAATGAAAAAAAAATTTATTTTAAAAATAATAATGAAGTTAAACTCGTATTAGAACTACTAATTCGTGAAGTATAAATTATGGTATAAAATTATTATTTATCTCGTTTAATCAAATTTTTTTTCTTTATCTTATATATAAATGACAAATCATCTAAATTATCTCAAACATTTTAAATCTAATGATTTCAAATATAAAACGACTATTATGAAACCTCTCCGCGTTGGAACAGATTGCAGTGGAATTGAAGCACCAGTTCAAGCACTACGATTATTAAATATACCACATAAACATATTTTTTCTTGTGATAATGATCCCAATGTTATTAAATCTATAAAAGCTAACTATAAATGTAAAATATTATATGATAGTATTTTGGATAGAGACCATCGCACAGTGCCGCAAATCGACGCTTATATTGCCGGATTTCCCTGTCAAACTTTTAGTACTTTAGGAAAAAGAAAAGGTTTTGACGATATACGTGGTACTATCTTTTTTTGCTGTCATGAAACAATCAAATATACCACTCCTAAATTCTTCATTTTAGAAAATGTTAAAGGTCTCCTTAACCACGATAAGGGTAAAACTTTCGAAATCATTCTTGATAAATTACGTGCTCTCAAAAAATACAATGTGTATTGGAAACTTTTTAATACAAAGGATTACGGTGTTCCCCAAAGTCGAGAACGTATATATATTGTTGGTATCTTGAAAACTCTAGATAAAGGTTTCGAATTTCCCGCCCCTGTACCACTTGAAATAACTGTTAAGGATATATTAGAAGAAGAACCTGATAGTAATACTAAATTCGGATACTTAACAGAACATAAACAAAACCTTATTAATGATTTATTAGCTAACCAAAAAATTGCCGATTTATCCAAGAATTGGTCTATGAACCTCAACGTCTCTAATTATAAAAGATGTGGTCCTATGTTGGATATTTGTCCTACTATATTAGCTGGCAATGGTGGAGATTGTATCTTTTATTTATCATCTATCAAACGTCGTTATACCCCACGTGAATATCTAAACTTACAAGGTTTTGGTGAATTTGTTCAAGATGTATCAAATTCAAAATTATATAAACAAGTTGGAAATGCGATGAGTGTTAACATTGTAGCATTTTTATATAAAAATATATTAAAAACAACAGATTTATAACTATTATATACTATTATACACTATTATACACTACTAATTACTACTAATTTATTTAATTATTTATTATATTTTATATTTTTACCAAATTACCATAGACCATTTTTTTTTGTTTTTTTACAAAACTATTTTCAAATAAAAAAATTTCAAAATAGTTTTATTTAAAAAAGTTCCCCCCCCCCTTTTCAAAATTAAGTACTTAATTACTTAAATTAAGTAAAAATTAAGTAAAAATTAAGTAAAAATTAAGTAAATATCAACAGTTTTTTTGTAAAAATTAAGTAAAAATTAAGTAAAATTAAGTAAAAAAAATAAGTAAATAATCAGTATCTAAAATTAAAATATTATATATATATAATGGGTAATTACAAGTGTTTTCGCTGTGGTTATAGTGCGTCTCAAAAATCTAATTTAATAAACCATTTAAATCGTAAAAATATATGTAAACCTCTACTAACAAATAGTAGTACAGAAGAAATGAAAAACCATTACGGTTTTGATGTTTTAAAATTAACAGGTAAAAACAGCAGGCAAACAACAGGCAAACAGCAGGTTACAACCTGTAATGATAACAGGCAAATCAACAGGCAAATAGCAGGCCAACCTGTAATCACAACAGGCAAACAGCAGGTAAATCTTCAAAATTCAGAATTAAAATGCCTATTTTGTGAAAAAATCTTCACTCGGAACTATGGACTGAAATGTCACCAGATTAGTTGTCAAAAAAAACTGCCCGATTTGCCTGCTAAAATCACCTGTAACCTGCTAAATTTATCATCTGAACCTGCTAAAAACTTAATTGTATCTCAGTTTAAATGCGATTTTTGTCATAAAAACTTCACTCGTAGTTATGGACTAAAATGTCATCTAAATAATTGTAAAATAAAAAAACAAAATGATACGGAATTGGAATCCTTGAAAAAAGAACATGAGGAATTAAAAGACCACGTTGAGGATTTATTGATAGAATTAACCAAAAAATCACCTAATACAACTGAAATTACAAATAATATTACTAATAATACAAATAATACAACAAATCAAAATAAAATAATAAATATTCATATCAATAATTATGGTAACGAAAATATAAAGTATTTGGAAGGATGCTATTTAAATAATTTATTAGATAGTGCTTTTACAGCTATTCCTAAACTAATAAAACAAATTCATTTTAATCCTCAACATCCTGAAAATCATAATATAAAAATTACAAATAAGAAAGAACCTTATGTAAAAATAAGAAAAAATGATAAATGGGAACTTCAGGATAAAAAAGAAACATTAGAAACATTGGTGGATGATAAATATTATATATTAGTTGACCATTATGCAGAAATTGATAATAAACAGATTCCGGAAAAAACTAAAACAGTAATGGAACAATTTCACGATAGTTATATGGATAATAAAGACCTTCAAAAAGATTTACAAAAAAAAAGTGAAATGATTATCTTAAACAATTCATAATATACTACTTTGTCTTTTGCGATTTTTTTTTCTTTTGAGATTTTTTTTTTATATTTTTTGAACCAATGTATTTTTTACATTTCGGATTTTTTTTAAATATCTGACTATATGTAACGGCTAATGCCTGTTTATTACTAACATACGTACCAATTTTGTATTCTTTTAAATTTATTTTTATTTTTTTTTCAAATTCTTTTAAACATTTTTTTTCATCTTGTTTTAATTTTTTCCAATATTTTATATCATTTGATTTTTTACTTACTATATATTCTGTTTTTTTATCCTGACCTTTTTTGATTGTATTCATATTAAATTTTTTTGCAGGTATTATAGGGGCGTTTTTATTCATATAATATGTATAATATATTTTTATTAAGTTTAATTATATTTTAAAAATTATTTTATAAAATATGATTGAAAAAGTAATATTATTTATAAATTGTGTCAAAAATGAAAAATAAAAATAAAATATTAAATATATGATTGACCCAAAATTGGATATTATTTTAGAAAATGAATATAAACGTCAAAAAATGGGTATTGAACTAATTGCTTCCGAGAATTTCACCTCTACTAAAGTATTATCTTTATTAGGTTCAGTTTTTACAAATAAATATTCGGAAGGCTTGCCAGGCAAACGTTATTATGGTGGTAATAAACATATTGATGAATTAGAAACCTTATGTATAGAACGCGCATTAACCGCATTTCGCTTAAATTCTAATGAGTGGGGTGTTAATGTGCAACCATACTCCGGTAGTATAGCAAATATATGTGTTTATTTAGGATTATTAAACCCACATGACCGCATTATGGGTCTTGATTTACCTTCAGGTGGTCATTTATCACATGGTTTCTATGTAAAACAAAAGAAAATATCTAAATCATCCGTTATGTTTGAATCATTACCATATACTATTAATGAAACCGGTTATATCGATTATGATAAATTAGAAGAATATGCTAAAGTATTTCAACCTAAATTACTTATTTGTGGCGGTAGTGCATATCCCCGCGATTTAGATTATAAACGATTCCGAGAAATAGCCGATTCTGTTGGATGTTTATTAATGGGTGATATAGCACATATTAGTGGATTAGTTGCTACACAAGAAGCAAATAATCCTTTTGAGTATTGTGATGTTATTACCACTACTACACATAAAACATTACGTGGTCCTCGTTCTGGTATGATTTTCTATAAAAAAGAATTTGAAAGTCGTATAAATGAATCCGTTTTTCCTGGAGTTCAAGGCGGACCACATAACAATAAAATTGCCGCATTATGTCACCAATTATATGAGGTTTCTACACCAGAATTTAAAGAATATATAATAAATGTAAAAAAAAATGCTAAAATGATGGCAGATAAACTAATGGAACTTGGTTATTCTATTTCTTCTAATGGAACCGAAAATCACATTGTTTTAGTAAATGTTCGTGATAAGGGTATAACTGGTAGTAAAGTTGAAAAAGTATGCGAATTAGCTGATATTAGTATTAATAAAAATGCTGTATATGGGGATACTAGTGCTATGAACCCTGGTGGTATTCGTCTTGGTAGTTCAGCAATGACTACACGTTTATGTAATGAAACACATTTTACTAAAATCGCAGAATTTATAGATGAAACTGTTAAAATATGTTTAGAAATTCAAAAAGAAAAAGGAGTAAAATTAAAAGATTTCTTAGTAGATATTGAAAAAAATAAATCTATTATTGAATTACGTAGTAAGGTAAATGAATTTAGTAAGGATTTATATTTCCCATGTTAATAATATTCTTCAATATTATTCTTATTTAAATTAATCGCTAAAATAAACCAACATGTCAACATAAATAATACTAAGGCAAAATCCAGTAAAATATGTGGATTTGATAATTCTTTTACCATATATGTATCACGTAATTCATAACCGAATTTTCTATAATAATTACGTGTTCCTACTGCTGAAATAATTGCCATTTCGGTATATCCATTATCCCAAGCAATACGTTCCGCTTCATTAAGCAATCGTTTTCCAAATCCCATATGTTGAACTGTGCTGGATAGTTCCTTTTCATTTACTTTTTCAACACTGCCATATACATGAAGTTCTCTAATTAATGCCATATCGGTTTCCTTAAATGGTCCATTTTTATTATTATTATTAAATCGCAATCTAATAAATCCATACAAATATTTCATATCTTCTGTATTATAACTTATAAAGAATTCTTTACCTTCTGAAGCATCATATGTTTCCACTAATAATTGTGCCTTTGTTGGGTCACTTGGATGGTCTTTAATTTCACGACAATTAATACATTTACAAGTTTCACCATAATTTGTTAATTCTTTTAATACTAATTGACGGAAATTTGTAGGAATTGTATTTGATACATATCCTACTTGATTATTTTTTTCACTTGCCACCGGAAAATCTCTTTGGACACGATTTACACGCATCCAATTAGGTATTAAACGTTTTGCATATACCACTACATCAATTAAATCACGACCTTTATTTTGTTCAGCATAGGGTTTCCAACGACCATCCGCTTTCCATTTACGAATTTCTGTATATTGAACGTCCAAACACGGATAAATTTTTAAATAATCTGGTTGAAAATATGGTGTAGTAAATATATCCATCATCATTACTTTATCTAATTCTGGACTAGAACCCGGTAAATCAGGCATAATATGAATATCTACTTTGAACGCATGTTCTTTTAACAACTTAATTGCCTTAATACTATGTTCTACATGATGTTGTCTATTAACTATATCTAAAATCTCATTATTTGTATGTTGAATACCAAGTTGAACTCGGGTACAACCATAATAACGCAAACGGTCAATTTCCGCTTTATTAATTTGGTCTGGACGTGTTTCCAAAGTTATACCTACAATATGACACGACGCCGACTCATTTTTTTGTTGTTCCAATTCAATAGAATAACGGTCTCTTGGTACGCCTTCAGAATAGTCAAAATATGTATTTGCCGCATAATAAATATCACGAATAAACTCTTCTTGATAAGAACGTGGATATGTTGAAAATGTCCCTCCTAATACAATAATTTCCGCCTTATCCGGTTTATGTCCATTTTTTTCCAATGTCATCATACGACTTCTAAATTGAAGAACCGTATCGAAATTAACTTCCATAGCACGCATTTCTGCCGGTTCAGTTGATAAATAACTACGAGGCATATCTACCGTACCACCATTCGCAATTCTTTCATCTGGACACATATGACAATTAAAAGGACAACTAAATTTATCGGGTTTCATAACAATTGTAATCACTAATACACCTGATTGAGAACGTGTTTTCTTATGAATTAAATAACGCTCTAAATTTAAATTTGGTTCAATCTTTCCAGCCTTCTTTAGTTCTTGATAACACGTAGATAAAATAGCTTTTCCAGGAGTTTTTTTTTGTCCTTTAATTACTGTTCTTAATGTCTTATTAAAATCACGATCATTACGATAAGTATATGTATTTAGTTGATTAACAATCTTGTAAATTTCATTTTTGTCATAATCTTTAAAGAAATCATTATAGACAATATCTTCGAGATCTAATGAGTTCATTTTCTTGATTTAGAAATATAGAATAAATCAATTTAACAAACTTTTTTAAAAAAAGTTTTATCAAAAATATTAGAAAATTGATTTTATAATATAAATTATTTAGTAAATTAATTAAATGGTTTGTAGTGAATGTAAAAAACATTTTTCCAAAGAAGATGCACCTGAATTAAATTATAACAATTACAAATCATATAAATTCAGTACTAAAGAAAAATTTAAAAATCATAAATCAAATAGTCAAAAGTGTCCTGTTAAATGTCCTGTTAAATGTCATATTAAACATAATAAATCAAATAATAATAGTGATAAATTAACTTATCCAGTTTACGAGTCATATAATAAAGATATAAATGAAGCTGAATATATATATTTACAAGAGGATCGCCAGAAACGATTAAACTTCTATATAGACAATAATACACAATTATGGTTTAATGAAAATATTCAAGCTACTTATGATATACTTGAAAATTTAAATTCAGAAACACAATTTATTACATTAGTAGCAGAACCTGGTGCTGGAAAAACAAACACAATTCATTGTTTTATATATAATATTGGATTACGAACATATGATAACTCTATATCCCTAAATTCTATTACAATAACAACAGGTATGTCTGATAATGAATGGTTTGAGCAAATGAAAGAAAGCTTTACTCTAAATATAGGAGATGATAATCAATATTTATGGGAACCTTTAAAGAACGAAAATAAAAATCATTGTCTTACACATAGAAGTAATTTTAGTAAAAGAATAGAATATTTAAAAAATAATATAAAATTGTTGAATAATCATATATTTATTATCGATGAGTCACATATAGCCGATAGTGAAAATATGACTTTAGATGAAGAATTAAAATCTTTAAATTTAACACTTGAATTAATGAAAAAACATAATATTAAAATTATTTTAATATCTGCAACACCTGATGTAAACTTATCAATTATGGATAGAGAAGATAATCATAAAATTGTAAAATTAAATACAGGGTCAAATTATAAAGGTTTTAATTATTTCAATTATAATAATTTAATACATAATTATGAAAAGGAAACTAATCTTGAAGATGAAATAAAAAAGTATGAAAAAACAAAATATCATTTTATTCGTCAAAGAGCACAAAATAAAGATATTGAAGATTGGAATAATATTTGTGATAAAAATGATTGGGAATTAATAGAAGATGATTCAAAACATACATATTATTTGTCTGGAAAAAATGACGAAAATGAAGTAAGTAAAGAAAATGAAGGAAATAATATAATTAAATTGTATAATTCACCAGAAAAACATACAATAATTAAATTAAAAAATAAATATCCCGCCGGTAAAAGATTAAGATTAACTTCCCATATCGGTTTAATTGCTGAAAAACCATCAAAACAAATGGATACTTCTATTACTTGTAATTCTTTAATACCTCGTTGGTTTGGATATTATGATGAAAATGAATTTGAGGAAAAACCTAAATTTATATGTAATATCAAATGTGTAGAAGAATATATTAATTTTTGTGAAAATTTTACATATAAGGGTACAGATTATACAAGTAAAAGAATAAAATCTACTAAAAAAAAATTAATAGAAAAACAAAATACAGCTTATGGTAGTTTAGTAGGAGGTAAAGCAACGTCTTCTGATTCAGATATTATTATATCACCCATATTTGATAATGTTACATTAATTAGAAATTATTTATTAGATGAATGTAATTTTAAAAAAAATGATATCAAAGTAGAAGAAATATCATTAGATAGTTTTATAAAAGATGATGGTAAAATATGGCCTAAAAGAAATGTACCTTCTCATACATTTAAAATAATAGGAGACACAATTATAACTCAATTACATTATGATAATAACTTAAAAGGTAAATCGACATTTATTAATAGAAGAGGTAAAAATGGAACGGGACAATGTTTTATGATATATCCTGTTTATCCAGAATCAAATTCAAAAAATGAAGAAGTAAAATATTATGTTCATTCATTAAAAATGTAAATATAGTTAAATAATATTATGAAAATATATTGATGAATATATTTTAATTTATTTTTTTGTAAAGGATTTTCTTTACGAAAGTTTTTTCAAAATACTTTTATTTTTTTGGGTTTCCCCCCCCCCCTCTAAAAATTAAATGAAAATTAAATGATATTTAAATAAAAATTAAATAATTATTTAATTACTTAAAATTAAATATTTTATATAGTATATAATAGTATAAATGGTATATTATGAGTGTCAGCGTTGTGGTTATAATACTACATTACGAGGTAATATAAAACACCATTTAAATCGCAAAAATATATGCGAACCTATACTGGATAATATTAGTATAGAAGAAATGAAGGATATATATAATTTAAATGAAACCTCAAAAATAACTTCAAATAACTCAAATGTCCTCATTTGTTCCTCAAAAAAACTCCAAAATACTCCACAAAATGTGGTTAATAAGCAATGTTCTTATTGTTGTAAAGAGTTTTCACGAATAGATAATTTAAATAGACATTTAAAAACATGTAAAATGAAAAACAATGTATTATCTGAAAATAAGGAATTACGAGAAACTGTAGAGAAACTACTGATAGAATGTAGTGAAATGAAAAATTTATTAAAAAATACAACAACAGCAACAAAAAAATCTACAGTTCCACAACATTCTATATCAGATAATAATAATAATACAAATAGTTTAAATACTACAAATAATAATAATACAATTATTATAAATAATTATGGAGAAGAAGATACTAAATATATTACGAAACAATTTATAGTGAATTTACTTAAAAACAAACCTTTTAAAGCAATTCCTGAAATGATTAAACATACTCACTTTAATAAGGAACATCCAGAAAATCAAAATATAAAAATAACAAATAAAAAGGAACCCTATGTAAAAATTAGAAAGGATAACAAGTGGGAACTTCAAGACCGTAAGAATACAATAACAGATTTAATAGATAAACAACATATAAAAATCAGTAATGAAAAAATAGAAGAACAAATAGAACGTCAATGCACTTCACACGAAAAAATAAATATAATACGCTGTAATGATATGTATATGGAAGAAGAGGATGATTATATGAAACGGTTATATAATGAGAGCGAATTAGTAATGTTGAATAACTAAACAAACTTTTTAAAAAAGTTTTATCAAAATCAATAAAAAATTTTAGTTAGTTATTATAGGATTATATTTTTTTTAAAATTGATTTTTCTAAAAAACTATAATAAAGCTATAATAAAATGGAAGCAACAACTCGTGCAGGTTCATGGAATGAAAGAGGACTTATCAATGATCTTGGCAAAAGAGGATTTAGTCTTTTCAATTGTCTGAGTGAATTACTTGCAAATAGTATTGAAGATAAAGTCCAAGCTACAAGAATTAAATTTATAATTACAGATGATTTTATTTATATTACAGATGATGGTATTGGCATGAATATTAATGAAATTAATAATATGTGGGATATTTTTAGAGAAAATAATAGTGAAAATAAAAGTCTTGGTATATCAGGTTTAGGTGCAAAAGCAGCTACTAAAATTTTATCAAGAAATGATAAAATTTTATATTATACTTTTAATAATTTACAATGGAAAAAAATTACAGTTCCATGGAATACTATTATTTTAAATAATATATATAGAGATCAAGTACTTATCGATGATATTAATAATGATGATGAAAATGAATTAAATAATTTAGAAATTGTTAAAGGAACTACATTAAGAATTCCATATGATAAGGAAATTCATGATTTAATTAAGAATAATTTTTCGGAAAATAGAAAATCTCTTCTATATCATGAAAGATTTGATGTTATTTTTGGACGTTTCAGTAAAACAATCGAACTTGTAGATAATATTGAAATTGATAATAGTTCAGAAATCGCCCCTTATAATTATTTTTCCGATACAGATAGTTCTTATTATAAAGGTATAAATACTGAAAGAATATGTGTTATAAATGATAATGAAAAAATAAAATTTATTTGGTTTAAGGACGAAAATAATGATGATTATCGTGAAATAGTAAAAGCAGGTGGTGGTGTATCTAAAACATCAAAAAAAACTAATTTTTCGACTAATTGGGAAATACTTGGTGAAATTTATATTAATACTGGAATGAAAAAAAGTTTTAAAATAATTGATGAAACAACATCTACGTGTTATCATGGAGAAGGTATAGGTGAATATGATGAAAATTATTTTAATACAGATTCTCGACTTGATATTGTTAAAAATGATTTAGCTAAGATACCACTTATTAGAAATAATCAAGTTATTAGTTCATTTATTTTAGATAGTTTTAAAGCAAGTAGTGCAAGAGCAAGTAAAGATGCACTATTAAAAATAATTCAGTTAAGAACAGAAATTACATATGAAACATTTTCAAATCAAGATAATATTCTTGATAAAATTTTTGGTATTCAAAGTAATAAAAATCAACTAAATACAGATGAAATTCCAAAAGAATTATTACGATTAATTGAAGAAATTAAGAATAATAAATGGACTGAAATTCATACATATTTTAAACATATTAATAATAGAAATAAAGCACAACAAGTACCTGTACCAGAACCCGAACCAGAACCTGCGCCTGTACCCGAACCTGCGCCTGTATCTGTACCAGAACCTGCGCCTGTATCTGTACCAGAACCTGCGCCTGTATCTGTACCAGAACCTGTGCCTGTATCTGTACCAGAACCTGTGCCTGTATCTGTACCAGAACCTGTGCCTGTACTAGAACCAGAACCTGCACCTGAACCTGAACCAGTTCCTGAACCAGAACCTGAACCTGTGCCAGTTCCTGAACCTGAAGTTTATGGAACAGATTTAAAAAATATATTTAATGATTTAGTAGATGATAATGGAAGATATCATGCAAATAGTGCAATTTTAATTCAACATTTAATTAACGAAATTACTTTACTAGAATAAAAAAAATATAAAATAGAATAAATGTATATTATCTAATTAAATAATTTTTTTTTAAATATTTATTAAAATTTAACTATAATATTAAAATAATTTTAAATAATTCATTTCAAAAAAAAAACCGTAATTTTTCTGGGATAATCGCAATTTTACTTAATAATCCAAATTTTTGTAAAGGATTTTCTTTACGAAATTTTTTTCAAAATACTTTTATTTTTTTGGGTTTCCCCCCCCCCTCTAAAAATTAAATGATATTTAAATAAAAATTAAATAATTATTTAATTACTTAAAATTAAATATTTTATATAGTATATAATAGTATAAATGGTATATTATGAATGTCAAAGATGTGGTTATAATACTACATTACGAGGTAATATAAAACACCATTTAAATCGTAAAAATATATGCGAACCGATACTTGATAATATTAGTATAGAAGAAATGAAGGATATATACAATTTAAATGAAATTAACAAAATACACCAAAATAACACCATTTACACCAAAAATACACCAATTGTTAATGAAATTACACCAAAAAACACCGAGAAAAACATTAAAAAAATGGATATTAAGACTTGTTCTTATTGTGATAAAGAGTTTTCACGAAGAGATAGTTTAACCCGACATTTAAATCGGTGTAAACTAAAAAAAGAAAATGAAATAGAAACAAATAAAATTGAAATATTAGAAAAACATAATACTGAATTATTAAAGGCAGTAGAAAAATTATTAATAGAATGTAGCAATAATAATAATAATAAAACTTCTAATAAAACTTTAAATAATAATAATAATAATACAAATAGTTTAAATACAACAAATAATAACAATACAATTATTATAAATAATTACGGAGAAGAAGATACTAAATATATTACTAGTGATTTTATATTAAAATTATTAAAAAACAAACCTTTTAAAGCTATACCTGAAATGATTAAACATACTCACTTTAATAAGGAACACCCGGAAAATCAAAATATAAAAATAACAAATAAAAAAGAACCTTATGTAAAAATAATGAAGGATAATAAGTGGGAACTTCAAGACCGTAAGAATACAATAACAGATTTAATAGATAAACAACATATAAAAATAAGTGATGAAAAAGTGGAAGAACAAATAGAACGCCAATGCACTTCACAAGAAAAAATAAATATAATACGTTGTAATGATATGTATATGGAAGAAGAGGATGATTATATGAAAAGGTTATATAATGAGAGCGAATTAGTAATGTTGAATAACTAAACAAACTTTTTAAAAAAGTTTTATCAAAAGATTTAGTTAGTTATTATAGAATAAATATATATTTATTAATTACAATTATCTATCGTACTTTTACATTCTTCATATAAACGGTTTATTTCAGCGCCTAATTTAACTGCTCTACTGTCATCCTTAATATAATTTTCTTCATATAAATATTTAATATTATTAATAATTTCTATAAAATCTAAATTTTTAATCAAACGCATTTCATTTTTATTAATAGCACCATAATCACGGTCCTTTGCAAAAAGTCCTCTTAATTCAATAAGTTTTGCTCTCCATAATTCTGTAAATTCCCCAGAATCAACTAATAATTCAGAAGCATTATTTAGAGTAATTAATATATTTTTTTTATCTAATTGTACAAGAGTTTTAGGTCCATTATTAATAGTTTTAATTTCAATATCTTTTTCACCATTTTTATTTTCATTATCATAATTTTTTAAACTAAGTGAAGAGGGTGATTTATCTTCTTCTTCTTGTTCAATATCTGAATCGGTTTGTCTATCAATAATATGATTTTCAATTTCGGAACATTGATCATCAGAAAATGTAGATTGAAGTGGTTGTGAATTATTTAGATTCTCTGTAGAATTAACTTTTGATTTAGTATCATTTTGTTCTTCTTTTTTAGTTTTTAGTTCTGCTTTTTTAGCTTTTAGTTCTGCTTCTTCATTAGCTTTTAGTTCTTCATCTTCTTTAGTTTTTAGTTCATCTTCTACAATTTTTTTATTAATATCAATTATTACATTTTTTATATCACATTTTTTTAATGAATTTGGTGCTAATTCTTTAATATTAATTTGTTTGTCAAATAAATTTTTGTCGTTCAACATTTCTCTAAATTTTGTAAGTTTATTTTTAACGTTTATAGGTAAATTAGCTATATTAACTTCAGTTTTTTTTGCCATTGTTATACTATCTATAATTGAACTATTTGTTTTAAGATTAAGATATACTCGTAAATTAGGAATATTTGATGCTGTTCGTAATCCTTGACCACATATTATATTTACATGTGTATTTAATACAACTTCATCAATTCCAACAGCTCCATGTCTTAAAATTTCAATTTTACATGGGTTGCCTTCTTCTCCATAAATGCCTAGTTGTTTTTTAGCTGCTTCTTCTGAAAGAATAGAATAAAGCAATTCACAATCTTCATTTATAGGATATACATTATAAATATCTGAACCTAAATATGTTTTTATTGCTTGATTTTTACTAATAGATAATGTATTATATTCATCATTTATAAGTAGATTTAATGTAAAAGGTATATTAAAAACAGTAAGTGCTATTTTTTCAAATAAATATTTATTAATACATTTATTAAATTCGGTTATTTTTTCTTTTTGATTTTCATCTATTTTAATTCTAATTATTGTACCTGAAGTCTTTCTAATATTTTCAATAATAGATTTAGATTGTTCATTATTCTGAATTAGAATATTATAATTCTCATCAATATCTTTTTTATTTTTAGTATTTTTGCCAGTATTTTTATTATAATTATAAGTAGTTTTAATATAATTTTCATTAAAACACTCTGAAAATATATTTAGATCAATATTTGCCGCTTTTGAATATTTAGATTTTTCAGTATTATATTGTGTAGTACAATCAGTCATATTAAGATTTATATAATGTTCGACATTAATTTTATTATCATTATCATTATCATTATCATTATCATTATCATTATCATTATATCTTGAAAATAATTCAAGTTCTCCAAATCCATCTGTTAAAAATAAAAATGCATCTTTAAGACCACTATTTTTTCTACCTATTTGATTTAATTTTTTTACTATTGAATGGAAAAATTTATCAATATTTTCACAACCCTTATTATTATCACAAAATATAATTTCACTATGTTTTTTTATAACTAAAATATTTAAATCTTCTATAGGATAAATAGTATCCACGGCATTATGTAATAACTCTTCTATTATTGTTTTATAATTATGACCGACATTTCCTCCCAATTTATTAATTAAATTTTTCATAAGTTCAAAATTTTCAATACTCGATTTATCAAAATTTTCACTCATTTTATAGATTAAAATAATAAGTAATTTAAATCAATTTTAAAAAATATAAAAAAAAATCGTAATTTTTCTGGGAAAATCGCAATTTTACTTAATAATCCAAATTTTTGTAAAGGATTTTCTTTACGAAAGTTTTTTCAAAATACTTTTATTTTTTTGGGTTTCCCCCCCCCCTCTAAAAAATTAGACAGAATTAGACAACTAAATTAGACAATTGTCTTATTTAAAAATTAAAATATATTTATATAGTATATTATGATATATAATTGTATCCGTTGTGGTTATGAAACAAAACATAAAGGTCATTTCTTGAATCATCTAAATCGTAAAAAAATATGTAAATCAATACTTGAAGATATTAGTATAAAAGATATAAAAAATCATTATAATTTAGAAAATGACAAAATACACCAAAATAACACCATATACACCAAAATTACACCAAAATGTAATAAAATTACACCAATTTACACCGAAAAATACACCAAAAAAATGGATATTAAGTGTTGTTCTTATTGTGATAAAGAGTTTTCACGAAGAGATAGTTTAACTCGACATTTAAATAGATGTAAAATAAAAAAAGAAAATGAAATAGAAACAAATAAAATTGAATTATTAGAAAGGGATAAAGAAGAATTAATTGAAACTGTAGAGAAACTACTGATAGAATGTAGTGAAATGAAAAATTTATTAAAAAATACAACAAATGAAACAAAAAAATCTACAGTTCCACAACATTCTATATCAGATAATAATAATAATACAAATAGTTTAAATACAACAAATAATAACAATACAATTATTATAAATAATTACGGAGAAGAAGATACTAAATATATTACTAGTGATTTTATATTAAAATTATTAAAAAACAAACCTTTTAAAGCTATACCTGAAATGATTAAACATACTCACTTTAATAAGGAACACCCGGAAAATCAAAATATAAAAATAACAAATAAAAAAGAACCTTATGTAAAAATAATGAAGGATAACAAGTGGGAACTTCAAGACCGTAAGAATACAATAACAGATTTAATAGATAAACAACATATAAAAATCAGTGATGAAAAAGTGGAAGAAAAAATAGAACGTCAATGTACTTCACAAGAAAAAATAAATATAATACGTTGTAATGAAAAATATGAAGAAGATGAAGAAGATTATATAAAACGGTTATATAATGAAAGTGAATTAGTAATGTTGAATAACTAAACAAACTTTTTAAAAAAGTTTTATCAAAAAATGTAGTTAGTTATTATAGAATAAATAAAAAATTTAGTAAGAGTATTATAGAATAATATTTTATCCTAAATTGATTTTTCTAAAAACTATATTAAGTAAAAATGACTACAGGACTAACCAGTGCTAAACTCTCGCAATTAAATTCTTATTCAGAATACAGTCTAAGTAGATCTCAAATGGAATATTATACACAAAATAATGCTTCACCTGAAATTATACGTTATGTTCCTCTCCAAGGAAAAACATTTGGAGAAAAATGTATGGAACCAATCGCTAAAGAATATTTTATTTTAGAATCTCGTAGTGATTCTGGACATGATCATGTTAAAAATGGAAAAACACTGGAGCAAAAATCTGCTAGATGGCATGGAAATGGTGATGATTGGAAATGGCAACATATTGAAATGGCACATTCTTGGGATTATTTATTTTTATGTGGACTAGATTTCAATGAGATTAAGTATTATGTTGCATCAAGACAAATTGTAGAAGATCTTATTAAAAATGGTATTATTACAGGTCAAGGTAAGAAAAATAATGAGGGTGTAGCCCAACCCCAACAGGCATATTGGTTTTCAAGATCTGTTTTTAGAAAAAAAAATAAAAATTTTACAGACTATTTTACACCAATTAATAATGAAGAAGAACTTATTCAATATTTAAATCATATCTAATCTTTCATTACATAGTTTTACATATTCTTCATTAATTTCATATCCAATAAAATTAATATTTAATTTTTTTGCTGCTACACATTCACTACCTGAACCCGCAAATGGAACTATTAATAATGTATCATCACCATTTTTACAAGCTTTAATTAATTTTTCACATAATTCTAAAGGTTTTTGAGTTGGATGATCTACACGTTCTTTTTTACCTGCTCCACCAGCAAGAGCAGATACTTTAATAACATCTCTGGGAAGTGCGCCATTTTTATGAGCTTTATATACAGTTTCAGTTTCACCATTACTAAATCTACCTTTTGTTGCTTTTCTAACTTTACCAGCAGCATTTTTTAAAAATGATTCTGTATAAGGTTCTCTTACATCATCTCTATTAAAATGTGGTTTTTTTTTACTACAACATAAAATACTTTCATGTGTTCGTTGCCAATGATTAAGAGAAGGTGTAACTTTATTTGTATAATGCCAAATAATCCATCTAACATTTATAGAAATTCTAACTCTAATAAATGCTAAAATTTCACTAAATCCATAAATATATAAAGTTCCATTAGGTTTCAAAATACGAATACATTCAGCAATCCATTCATCACACCAAATAAGATATTTATCCATATCTTGTTTATCACTATTATTTCCAAAATCTTTTCCAATATTATATGGTGGATCACAAATAATAATATCAACACTTTCATCTTCTAATTCTTTCATTTTTTTAATACAATCATCGTTTATTACCTCTTGAATTTTAGATGTGTTAGTTTCTAATTCCATATTTTATATTATTTTATATTATTTTAAATTAAAATAATCAATTTATAAATTATTTATTATTATAAAATTGATTTGTTTATTAATTTAATTATAAATGAAAAACGAAGATACATATTATAAAGGTCCCTGGCATGCGTTCTATAGTGCTACATCTATAGAATCCTCAAAAAAACATTCTTATACTGAAGAACAAAAAAAACAAAAGAATTATAAAGATATATATACAAATTTTTATAAGAATAATGATACTGGTAAGGAAATAGAAATTACGTCAGTATATAGTACGGAAAAATATCCAAATTATAAAGATTGTAAATACTATTTTGAAGATAAAGTTTATCTAGGAATTGTAAATGATTGGGTTAGAATTGGACAATATATAATGCTTACATAATTAAAATACTAGATTCTAATTTTCTAACTAAAAATTTATATTTTAATAACATAAATTGTGTATATTTTTTTTTAATAAATACATTACTATATAAATTAACAAATCTATATTTATTTAATTTTTGTTTAATAAATTGTCGTTTTAAATATGTAAAATATATGAATAAACTATTATTATTTAAATGTCTATAATATGATGAAATAGTATAAGGTAAATATAATTTTTGAAATACTTTATATTTTTGTAACAATCTATATCTTTTTTGTATCCATAAAATATGTTTCAATAATTGACTTTCATTCTTATAAGTAGTAAAATTATATTTGAAATTATCTACATAACTTTTAATAATATTAATATTATTTAAATTATAATATTTTTGTAATTTAATAAATAGTTTATATTTTTTATAAAATGACAAATTTAAGATATTTGTTTTAATAATAGATTTCATATAAATAGTAGTCCATAGATTTTTAATTTTTTTTACTTTTTCATTTAAATCATCAAGTGAAAAGTTTTCTAAAACATTCTTAAAAGCGTCATTGAGAGATACAGTATTATGAAAATGTAAATCTAAATCTAAATAATCATAAATAATACTTTTAACTAATTCTAAAATAGTTTTTAATTTTTTATTAATATTTTGAGATAAAAATAGCGATTTATTAGGTAAAATATTAAATAATGTATCTAATGTATCTGAACCGATAAAAGATACAA